>Ga0265327_10000491_pt1 | contig 69450 bp, 53 predicted proteins | sample 41621metaG_FD_202089 | JGI IMG/M metagenome (GOLD analysis project Ga0265327, IMG submission 202089) | Rhizosphere microbial communities from Carex aquatilis grown in University of Washington, Seatle, WA, United States - 4-16-21 metaG | ecosystem: Host-associated > Plants > Roots > Rhizosphere...
GTGCTAGGGTTCCGGCAGTTCAGCTTCAAGGGTCTCGAGAAGGTGCGCTGCGAGTTCAAGCTCGTCTGTGCGGCGCTGAACCTGCGGCGAATGGCGGCAATGGGGGTCTGAGAGCGAGAAAGCAGCGGGCTTGATGGCTCACTGCAAGCCCATACAGGGCCCCCGTGGCCTTGATGGAAGCGAACTACACGTCGTGCAAGCGCCGCGAGGCGTCAAAGGCCTCACCGACGCTCTCCGAGCGTCTGCACAAATGTTCTGCCGCGCGGACTCCTAGGCTTGCGGCAAAGGCGTGGTGTCGAGATGGAGCCCAAGTGGCACCCCTGGAATAGAAAAAGGCTTGTAAGTCGTTGACCTACAAGCCTTCTCAATTTTGGTGGCGCTTCAGGGAGGGGAGGCCCCCCAAAATCTTCGCCTTTTAGAACATCAACTTACCCGGCTGGTTGGCCCACCGTTGGACTAGTGGTTGATGACCCAGCGATTGTGCCACCGCCGGCGCCGGGCCGTGCAAGGAACTGGCGAAGCCGTTCACGGACGACGGCGGGGGTGCGAAGCTCGCACTCCCAGATCACCAACGGCGCCCATCCCATCGCGGCCAGAGCTTCGAGGGAAGCCGAGTCCCGTTGACGATTCCGCCCGATCTTCTGCTCCCAGTATTCCGGGTTGGTCTTCGGCCGCTTGGCGCCTGCTCGGCAAGTGTGGCCGTGCCAGAAGCACCCATGCACGAAGATCGCCTTCCTTCGCCCGACGAAGGCGAGGTCGGGCTTCCCCGGCAGGTCATCGCGATGCACGCGATAGCCGGGCTCGCCGAGTTCCCGGCAAAGGGCTCGAACCACCAACTCCGCCGAGGTGTTGCGGCTCTTGACCGAACGCATCGTCCGGGTTCGCTGTGCGGGCGTGAGGTTGTCCATCTGATCAGGGTGTTCCAGCGGTGGCGGACGGCTGTCGCTTGATATCATCCGCGACGGCAACGACGGAGGCGAAAGACATGGCAACTGGCCGCCGATTCACAGAGAACAATCAGATGACACAGCCCGGCACGTATTACGAGTTCTTTGCGGGTGGAGGGATGGCCCGAGCAGGACTGGGCGAAGAGTGGAAGTGCACCTTCGCGAACGACATCAGCGAGAAGAAGGCAGAGTCATACCGGGCCAACTGGGGCGGCGATCACCTGACGGTGGCGAACGTCTTCGACGTGAAGGCAAGCAGCCTTCCCGGCACCGCCGATCTGGCGTGGGGCTCGTTCCCGTGCCAAGACCTTTCGCTTGCCGGCAACGGGCAGGGCCTCGACGGCGAACGCAGCGGCGCCTTCTGGGGGTTCTGGAAGCTCATCCGTGCCTTGAAGAAGGACGGACGCAAGCCGAGGATGGTTGTCCTTGAAAACGTCTATGGGACTCTGACCTCCCACGACGGCAACGATTTCGAGCAGATCGCCAAGGCGGTGGCTCACGAGGGATACGTGTTTGGCGCCGTCGTGATGGATGCCGTCCACTTCGCCCCCCAGTCCCGGCCCCGTCTGTTCATCATCGGCGTCGCCTCGGATGCAGTGGTGCCCGACTCGACGCACGCAGCAGTGCCCTCGCCGGCGTGGCATCCCGAAGCCGTCATCCGTGCATACAACCGGTTGCCGAAGGCGGCCAAGGCCGCATGGCGGTGGTGGAACCCGGCCATGCCCACGCAGCGAGCTGGAACGCTTGATGACATCATCGAGCGGGAGCCGACGGGCGTGCGGTGGCACACGGAGCAGGAAACGCAGAAGCTGCTGTCGATGATGACGGAGGTCAATCGTCGCAAGGTCATGGAGGCCCAACGTCTCGGCGCCTTGAAGGCCGGCACGATCTACCGCCGAACCCGCAACAACATCCAGCGGGCAGAGGTGCGGTTCGATGGCGTCGCGGGTTGCCTGCGGACGCCGGCGGGCGGGTCTAGCCGTCAGACCATCATGGTCGTTGATGGGCCGCACATCCGCTCGCGACTGATATCGCCACGTGAGGCGGCACGCCTCATGGGCTTGCCGGAGACATACGAGCTGCCGAGCCGCTACAACGATGCCTACCATCTGCTGGGCGATGGGGTCGTGGTGCCCGTGGTTGCTCACCTGCGTCAGCACGTGCTTACGCCGATCTTGCAGGCGAATGCCGTCGCGGCGCCTGCCGTTCAGCCTGTCGCCCGGAGGCGTCGAGCGTGAGCGATGAGGCCACTCGCAGGGGCGGACTTTTCGAGGCAGACGACGCGAACCCGGATGATCCCATCGGAGCTGACATCGCAGAAGGGGCGGCGCCGGGCATCGGTGCAACGGAGCTGCCCTTCGAGACGGAACAGCTCCGGGCACAGCTCGCCCTGTTCCTGAATCAGCGTCATGACATCGGTCGCGGCGTAACCATGCGGCTTGGCTCGATCAAGTGGGGCGTCTACGCCTTCTATGACTACGACAACGAGCCGATCTATGTCGGTCAAACCAAGGAGAAGCTGGGCACTCGAATCCGCCGGCATCTGACCAACCAGCGGACTGACGCGGTCGCGATGAACGTCCTCGATCCGTTCGAGGTGCATACGATCGAGGTGTGGCCGCTGCATTCCTTCGAGGGGCGCCCGGCCAGTGATGCGGCGGCTGTCGCTCATCTGAACGCGTTGGAGACTGGCGTGTTCCAGCAGTTGTTGGGACAGTCGGAGTTCAACGCGGTCTTGAATGAGAAAGACCCGCCTGTTGCGACGGTTCATGTCGAGATTCCGCCGTCAGTGCGGGGCCGGATCGTTTCCGCCGATGTGAGTCGCCTCCGCGATCACCCAGACTTGCGGATTGCCCGTCGAGCCCTGACGCTCGCCAAGCTGGCACAGGTCATCAGCGAACGGAAGGTTCAGCTCGGACTGAGGCGGACGCTGCTCGCTCAGGCGAGGCGGCTGCAATCGCTTGCGGAACGTCGATACAACAACGCGACTGACGTGCCCGAAGACGACGAGTGAATCCGGGTCATGGGTTGACCCACTCCCACTGGTTCTGCTCGGCGATCTTCTCCTCGCGTATCTTCAACCAGCCGAGCCGAAGCGTCTCGAAGCGAGTCGGCGCCGAGACGATGCCAATTGGCCGCTGCACGGTGTGGCCGCCTGTCTTGAAGCGAAGGACAAGCCGGTTGTTGTCCTTGCCGTTGATCGAAAGCGAGGCGGTGAAGACCTCGCCCGAGCGGGTGCGTAGCAAGCGGCGCCCGGTGCCACCGGCTGCCTTGTCTTGCTCCATTGCGGCTGTCGTCGAGTAGTTGCGTGCCATATCGAGTGGTAGAGGAAGCGGCATCGGCCGTGGAAGTGGGCGGGTGGGCTACGGCTTCGCCTTCGCGGGCTTGTTCACCCATGACCAGCCGTTCGATTCTGCGATTTTCAGTTTCCGAACGAGCGTCCAGCCGAGCCTGAGACATTCGGCCTGCGTTTCGGCGGTTACCCGCCCAACGTATTTCCGCGTCGTCTGGCTGCCGCTCTTGAATCGCACGTAGGCCCAGATATTGTTGCCAGTCTTCATAGTTTCGATGGACGCCCGGACAACACGGACGCCATCGAGTCGAAGCTCTCGCATGTCTCGGCCGCCTGCTGCCGTGTCCTGCCGTTCCGAAGCACTAGCTGAGGCTGTCATCGAGCCATTATGGCGCCCGAGGCTTGCGGCGGATCGCGTCGGTTGATGGATGGGGCGTTGGCCCGGGGCCCTCAACTTCTGCGGCCTTTGGGGCCCGGCCACGCGTGAGCGGCGCCACGGCGACGGCGGCTTGCATCCGCTCCCAAGCTGCGGCCTCATCGTCCCGGGCGGCCTTCGTGTCGCGGCGCCATCGCTGCAACGCCGCCTGGTAGGCAACCATAGCCTTGCGGTGGGTTGTCTCGATCCCGCACGCCGCTGCTGCCGCTTCCCGCACCTTCCCGAGCACCGTGGCGACCTCCGGCGGCTTGGCTGGGGGTGGGGGTAGCTTGGGGCGGGCCGGCGGCGCCGATTTGGCCGCCTGAACGGCGCCGTAGAACTGGGCGACCTCGGTATGCACGGCTTCGCTGCCCGGCTCACCCCGTCGGATGCCAAGCGGCGCCATTGCAGCGGCGTAGCTCGACTGCATGTCTCGGAGTCGCTGGCGGTCGAAGAGGGCCTTGCTATTGAGCTTCCAGCCGCCGGCCGCAGTCTTCACTCTCGGGACACACAGAATGTGGATATGCGGGGTGGCTTCCGACAAATGCAGGACTGCCGACGCCATTTGGTCGGGCCATTGCCGTTTCGCCCACGCCAGAGCGGCGACCGTCCATGTCTTCATGCGGTCGTGGTCGAACACGCCGGCCTCGTCCTCGTGCCCGGGCCGAAAGTAGCTCGGGCTCGCGGATAGAACGATGTCGCGACAGAGCACCGTTTCGCGGTTGCGTCGCTCGGCGCCTTCTAGGAGGTGCTTGGCCGCTTGATATGGCGTCTTGCCCTCGGCGAGGTGCAGCACGAGCGGCGCCGGCCCTTCCGGGTTGTGGTTCGGCGAGGGCGTCGTCTGCATCTGATGGTCAGACGCAGCGGCGATGGCGGCCATCGCCTTCGCTTTGCGTCTGTCCACACGCAGCACGGCGTATGCGTTGGTCGGCGTCGATGTCATGCCTCATGCATATCGCACGGGCACAGAGATGGCACGCCCTCCCGTCTGGTCGGTCTACTCACTACACCGAGCAAGCTCGGTTCTGTTCGACCCACCCCCAGCCCCGCCCTACAAGGGCGGGGAGAAAGGCCCGGCTATACTGCGGCCCTCGTGCACGCACGCGTGCACACGCACGCACGCACGCACGCACGCACGCACGCACGCACGCACGCACGCACGCACGCACGCACGCGGCCCCGCGTGACGCACGCACGCATCACGCGTGCACGCGAGGATTCGGCGTTTCAGGGGCCGGCGAGCTTGGCGCCTTGTGCGAGATTCGCGGCGCCTGTCTGCTGTGCGGCGCCAACGAGAGCCGCCGCCGCTTGGTAAGCGTTGATCAAGTCGCGGATGCGGGCCATGTGTAGTCGCAGCTTCCTCGCCAGAGTCCGCCCGTTCAGCTTGGCGTTCGCCGACTTAGGCGCCGGCGAGTTGAGGTATTCATTGAGGGCGGCGATGGTGTCCATCACAGCGACGGCGTGGGCCTGCAAATCGGAGAGGGGCATCGAGTCAACGTTGACGCGTGTGAGGTCAACGGCTTGGAGCATGGGGCTTGTGATCATCGGGCGCCTCGCAGTCTGTCGTTTCCACAATGCCGACGACGGAGCCACCCTTCAAGAGCCTTCCGGCGGGGGACTTGCTATTCGCCCGATGGCTTGATAAGACAACGTTCGGGCTGGGCATGCGTCAACCGAAAGGTTCTCGATCCACCAGCCTGCCGGGGGCCGAGGGGCCAGGCACAAGCAGCGAGGATGGGAACTCGGGGAAGCTGCACCGAAGCCGAAGGAGACCGGCCCGAGGGAGTGCCAAACACTCTGAACTCCGAAGCGACGCCAGTTGGCTAGTGCATCGCCCCGCAGATGGTGTAGAGCGGGCATGGCCTCTGGGACTTCACAAGTCCTTAGGGCGAGCCGTGCCCGCTCCGGTGCAGGAGCGGAACCCGGCCCCAGAAGGGCCGGGGAAGAAGGCCCCGGAGGGGCCTTCTTCTAGTAGGAGGCAGAGGGTTGAGTTGGAAATAACTGATGGTGCCAGCAGCACCACCAGAGAAACCCATGCAGCCCACCGAGAGCCGGCATGCAACACCACCGGAGCAGTGCGTGCAATGCAAAAAATAAAATGGGCGGGCCGGCGCCGTTCAGAACGCCATCGGCAAGACCACATCGAACACGTTGACCACATCGCGAAGGGCTGCGACCAGCTTGGTGCCCTGATACGCCTTGAAGTGGGGGCTGCTCAGATCGACCGCCGACTGTTCGTAGTGGCCAACGATGGCCATGAGCATGGCCGTGTTGACATTCAGTTCGGTCATGCGTGTGATGAACGTCGAGCGGAAGCTGTATAGCCGATGAGTCGGGTCGGTGATTTTCAACTGGGCCAGATACGACTCGTTGAAACGCCGGGACACGTTCTTCGCATGGCCGTTCTTGCCGGGCAGCAAGGCCGGGAAGAGCTGGCCGGACGGGTCTTCTTGGCGCCGCTGGGCGACGTAGGCCATGAAGCCCGATGCAAGGATCGCCTTGTGAAGCGGCACCTTGCGTTGGCTGTTGCTGTTCTTCGCTGCCGTGATGTAGAAGTAGTCCACCCCGGCCTCTTGCCGGACGTCCTCCAACGCGAGGCCGGCCAGCTCGTTCGGGCGGGCGCCGGTGTAGAGCAGCAAGAAGGGCAGCCAGTAGTAGTGGGGCTTGTCCTTGCCTGCATAGCCGGGGTAGGTCGTCGGCGAGAAGATCAATTCCAGCTCGGCCCCCGTGAACGGTTCAAACGATTCAGTCTGTTGCATGAGCTTCGCCTTCTTGCCGATCCGAGTCCCTTCGAAGGGGTTGCTGTCGGCGTGTCCGTTGCCGAGGCACCAATCGAAAAAGTCCGACAGGTGGCCGATCTTCGTGTTCACGCGTCCGGCGCCTGCTGCGGTCGCGATGTGATGAGCCTTGAACGCGACCGCCATCGCCTTGTCGATGCTGGACATGTCGGGGTCGCCGAACTGTTCAGCGAACGCGGCGAACGTCGCCTTCTTGTCGGCGATGGTCTTCGGGCTGTTGTGGTTGTCCTTCGACCGCTCGACGATGTAGGGCAGGACGGTCTTGGTGAAAGGCTGCGACGCCCTCTTGGGTTTCGCTGATTCCCGATGCTCGGGCCGCTGTGGTTGAAGCTCAGGAGGGATGGGGCCGATGTCCTCGATGTTCTCCTTCCAGTGGTCAACCAGCTCCTTGACGCGTCGCACGTCGTCGTCAGTGTTGACGCCCTCGATGGACAGCCCGTTGGGGAACTTGATGTCGAAGTCCCTCGTCTTGCCTGCCCTCGCCGCGGCAATGATTTCGGAGATCGTCGGCTCTTTCGGTCGGTTTGCCATCTTCCATTGCCAGTTGAGTGCAGAGACCCTCATGGTAGCCAAGGAAACGTCCTTGGTGCGAAGCGAACGCTTCACAGTGGCGCCGCCGATGGTCAGTCGGAAGTAGAACGTTCCGTGACGATCCCGGTAGAGGTGGGGAACGGCTGCGGACGTGGGCAGTGAGGTGCGAGGCATGGGATGTTGGCCCACTTGATGGCCCACCCGGCGCCGAAGCAAAAAGCCCGCAAGACGAGTGTCTATGCGGGCTTTTGACGTTCTGGTGGCGCTTCAGGGATTCGAACCCCGGACCTGCGGATTATGATTCCGTCGCTCTAACCGGCTGAGCTAAAGCGCCTAAGCCCACTATTCTAGCTGAGATTTCGGGGACAATGCAAGGCTTGGCGTTTGGAACGCCCAAAAATTCTTGGCCTCGCATCCTGCGCAGGCCAAACCTCCCAGGCAGACCCGATGTTCAGTTACTTCAAGAAGAAGTTCGGTGGTGGTGCAGCGCCGGCCGACGTGGTGGTGGCGCCCGCACCGACGCCCGCGGTGCAGCAAGCGCCGGCACTGGTGGAGCCCGTGCCGGCGGAGGTTCCGCGCAAGGGCTGGATGGACAAGCTGCGCGCGGGCTTGCGCAAGACGGGCAGCAGCATCGCGCAGGTCTTCACGGGCACGCAGATCGACGATGCGCTGTACGAGGAACTTGAAGCCGCGCTGCTGATGGCCGATGCGGGCGTGAAGGCGACGGAGTTCCTGCTCGAAGACCTGAAGCACCGCGTGAAGGAGGCCAAGGCCACCGATCCGCAAGCGGTGCGTGGGCTGCTGATCGACGCGCTCGGCAATCTGCTCGCGCCGCTCGAAAAACCGCTGGCGGTGGGCCAGCACACGCCGACCGTGATGATGGTGGTGGGCGTGAACGGGGCGGGCAAGACGACCAGCATCGGCAAGCTGACGCGTCATCTGGCCGAGGCTGATCAAAAGGTGCTGCTGGCTGCGGCCGACACCTTCCGCGCCGCTGCGCGCGAGCAGCTCGGCGTGTGGGCCGACCGCACGAAGGTGGAGATCGTCAGCCAGGAGGGCGGCGACCCTTCAGCGGTGACTTTTGATGCCGTCACCGCGGGCCGCGCGCGCGGCTGCGATGTGGTGATCGCCGACACGGCCGGCCGCCTGCCGACGCAGCTGCACCTGATGGAAGAGCTGAAGAAGATCAAGCGCGTGATCGGCAAGGCGCAGGAGGGCGCGCCGCACGAGATCCTGCTGGTGGTGGATGGCAACACGGGGCAGAATGCGCTCACGCAGGTCAAGTCCTTCGACGACGCGCTGGGCCTGACGGGCCTGATCGTCACCAAGCTCGACGGCACGGCCAAGGGCGGCGTGCTGGCGGCGATTGCGCGGGAGCGCGCGATCCCCGTCTACTTCATCGGCGTGGGCGAAAAGCTGGAAGACCTGCAGACCTTCAGCGCCCGCGAGTTCGCCCAGGCGCTGCTCGAATAACGGGTTAGCTCGGCTTACTTGAAGCCAGGGGGCATACCGCCGCCACCGCCCATGAGCCCCTTCATGGCACCCATCTTCTTCATCATCTTCATCATCCCGCCGCCGCTCATCTTCTTCATCATGGCGCGCATCTGGTCGTACTGGTTCAGGAGGCGGTTGACCTCCTGAATCTGCACGCCGGCGCCGGCCGCGATGCGGCGCTTGCGGCTGGCCTTGCTCTTGCCGTCGAAGAGCAGCGAGGGCTGGGCGCGTTCCTTGGCGGTCATGGCGCGCATGATGCCTTCCATGCGGCGCATGTCGCGCTCAGCGCGGTCCATGTCGGCGGCGCCAGCCTTGGCGGTCATCTGGCTGGGTAGCTTGTCCATCAGGCTGGAGAGGCCGCCCATCTTCTTCATCTGCGAGAGCTGGTCCAGATAGTCGTTAAGCGTGAAGCTGTCGCCGGACTTGATCTTTTCGGCCAGCTTCTGCGCGGAGGCCATGTCGACGTTCTTGGTGACCTCTTCGACCAGGGCCACGATGTCGCCCATGCCCAGCACGCGGCCGGCATGGCGATCGGCGTCGAAGACTTCCAGCCCATCGATCTTCTCGGACACGCCGGCAAACTTGATCGGCGCGCCGGTGATCTGGCGCACTGACAGCGCCGCGCCGCCGCGCGAGTCGCCGTCGAGCTTGGTGAGCACGATGCCGGTCAGCGGCAGGGCTTCCTTGAAGGCCTTGGCGGTATTGATCGCATCCTGGCCTTGCATGGCGTCCACGACGAACAGCGTTTCCACCGGATTGAGCACGGCGTGCAGGTCGCGGATCTCGGCCATCAGCGCTTCGTCGATGGCGAGGCGGCCGGCGGTGTCGACCAGCAGCACGTCGAAGTAGTGGCGCTTGGCATAGTCGATGGCGGCCAGTGCGATGTCGTGCGGCTTCTGGTCGGGCGTGGAGGGAAACCACTCGGCGCCAGCCTGGGCCGTCACGGTCTTGAGCTGCTCGATGGCGGCGGGGCGGTAGACGTCGGCGCTGACGGTCAACACCTTCTTCTTGCGCTTCTCGATCAGGTGCTTGGCCAACTTGGCGGTCGTCGTCGTCTTGCCCGCGCCCTGCAGGCCGGCCATCAGGATGATGGCGGGCGGCTGGGCGGCGAGGTTGATGTCGGCCACGCCTTCTCCCATCGTGGCGGCGAGTTCCTTCTGCACCACCGAGACCAGCATCTGGCCCGGGTTGAGCGAGCCGACGACCTCGGTGCCGAGTGCCTTTTCCTTCACGCGGGCGATGAAGTCGCGCACCACGGGCAGGGCGACGTCGGCTTCGAGCAGGGCCATGCGGACCTCTCGCAGCATGTCCTGCACATTGCTTTCGGTGATGCGGGCCTGGCCGCGCATCGTTTTCACGAGGCGACTCAGGCGGTCGGTCAGATTGGAGGAGGCCATGGGAAGCTTGGGCTCGACACACGAGCGGAAGGGCCCGGCGCGAAAAGTACACTGTGGACCATGATTTTATCGCCCGACTCGAGTTGGCCCTTTGGCGGCAGCGCCGGCACCGCCCTGATCGGCGCCTCGGCCCTGGCTGCAATCGCTTACCTGATGGTTGCACTGACAAGCCACGAGGAGCGCCGTGCACGGCTGCTCTTCATGTTCGGCTGGCTCGCGCATCTGGTGGCACTGGTCATCGATATCGGCGGCGTGGGCCTGGATCATGCCAGCACGCGCTTCGGCTTTGCGCCGGCGCTTTCGGCCACGTTGTGGCTGGTGATCGGCGTCTATCTGGTGGAAAGCCGCCTGCTGCCGCTGGGCAGCGCGCGCCGGGTGCTGGCCGTGGTGGGCCTGTCCGTGGTGGCGGTGGCGGCGGTCTTCCAGGGCGCTGAGCATCCAACCGTCTCTCCACTCGCGCCCTTGCATTGGCTGCTGGGCCTGGCGTCGTACGGGCTCTTTGGCGCGGCGGTGCTGCATGCGCTCCTGCTCAATCGCGCGGAAGGGCAGTTGCGCCTGAAGAAGCCCAGCGGTGCCACGCCCGGCATGCCGCTCCTGGCGCTGGAGCGGCTGACCTTCCAGTTCGTGGCTGCGGGCGTGCTGGTCCTGAGCCTGGCCATGGTGCTGGGCTGGTGGATCGCACCTGAATGGCGCTGGGATCACAAGAACCTGCTCAGCGTGCTGGGCTGGCTGGTCCTCACCGGGCTGCTGGCCGGCCGGCATGTCTTCGGATGGCGCGGGCGCCTGGCCACGCGCTGGCTCTACTTCGGGGCCGTGCTCCTGCTGCTGGCCTATGTGGGCTCGCGTTTCGTGCTCGAAGTCATCCTGCACCGCTCCCTCTACTCATGAAATACCTGCTGCTCCTGGTCCTGCTCGCCGTGGTCTTTTACAAGCTCACGAGCCGCCGCGACGCGCGCCCGAGCGCGCCGCCTCCGGTAGCGCAGCCGCCTCAGCCCATGTTGGCCTGCGCGCAGTGTGGCGTGCATCTGCCGGCCAGCGAGGCCCTGCCGGGCCGCGGCGGCAGCTTCTGCAGCGCGGCGCATCGGGCGGCTTTCGAGGCGCGTCAGGAATGAAGTCATCGGCTTCTCGGGCCGAGCGCCGGGCCGCTTCCAAGATGCCGGTCGCCGGCCACAGCATCGCCGCCCCCTCGGGGAGCCGATCGGCGCACCCGCTGGGCGGGGGGCTCCAATGAACGACAGCGGGCAGTCCTGGTTTGGCCCGGGGCTGCACGGCGATTCGGCGGTGCCGCTCGATGAGTTGATCGAGGGCTTCGGGGACGAGATCGTCGCGAGCGGCGAAGAGCCACGGCCCACCGGCTTCCAACGTCTGTACGGGGCCTTTCTCGCGGCGCGCGCGGCGCTGGGCCTGGTGCTGGTGGCAGCGCTGCTGGTGGCGGGCATGCTGGGTTCACCCAACAGCGGGCATTGGCCCACGCTGCTGTGCATGGCCTACGCGATCCAGGCGCTGGCGCTGTGGCTGCTGCCGCCCTTGCAGCGCGGCGTCAGCTCGGCCAGCTTCGGCCGGCCCGACAGCCGCCATTGGCTGGCCAGCATCGGCGTGGACCTGATCGTCTTCAGCATCCTGCACATGCAGGAGGGCGGTTCGGGCGTGAGCTACAGCGCGCTCTTCGTGCTGCCGGTGCTGATGGCCGGCGTGATGACGCCGCGGCTGATGGCCCTGGCCACGGCGGCGCTGGCGGCGCTGGTGGTGCTGGGCGTGGCCGGCTTTGCGGTCTGGCAAGGCGAGGGCACGGGCCTGCGCATGACCCAGGCCGGCCTGGTGGGCAGCGGCTTCTTTGTCGTGACCCTGGTGGCCAGCGAACTGGCCGGCGGCCTGGCGCGGGAGGAGCGCGCGGCGCGTGGCAGCCTGGAACTGGCGCGTCAGCAGGCTGCGCTCAACCGGCTGGTGATCGACGAGATGCAGGAGGGCGTGCTGGTGGTGGACCGCGGCGGGCGCGTGCGCGCAGCCAACCCCGCAGCCCGCGCGCTGCTGGCCGACCCTACGGCGCGCCTGGCCCAGCAGATGGTGCGTGCGGCGCCGTTCCCGCTGCGCGGCGTGCCCTCCTGGCAGGCGATGGTGGCGGCGGTGGAGCAGGCTTTTGCGGAGGGCCGCTGGCCCGAGGCTGGGCGCGACGTGGCCTTGCAGTTCAGCAACAGTGCGCAGCGCAGCCTGCGCCTGCGCATGCGCTTCACCCGCCAGCGCCAGGCCCAGGCCAGCGAGGAGCTGTGCGTGCTCTTCATCGAGGACAACCGCAAGGTGCTGGCGCGCAGCCAGCAGGAGCGGCTGGCCGCCATGGGCCGCATGTCGGCCGGCATCGCGCATGAGATCCGCAATCCGCTGGCCGCCATCGCCCAGGCCAATGCGCTGATGAGCGAGGACAGCATCGACCCTCAGGTGCAGCAGCTCACGCGCATGGTGGCCTCCAACGTGCAGCGGCTCAAGCGCATCGTGGACGACGTGATGGAGGTGGCGCCCGGTACCGCGCCGGCGGTGGTGCCGGTGGAAATCAATGCGCTGGTGAGCGAAGCCTGCCTGGACTGGGCGCGCACCGCCGGCCTGCCCTACGAGCCGCCCGGCCTGCCCGAAGACACGCTGCATTGCCGGCTGCCGCAGGAGTCGCTGGTGGTGGGCTTCGACCCTGAGCATCTGCGCCGCGTGCTGATCAACCTGCTCGACAACGCGCTGCGCCACGCCGAATCTGGCCCCGGCAGCGTGGTGGTGCAGCTGGAAGCGCGCGACGCCGACTGGGCGCAGCTGCGCGTGTTCAGCGCCGGCGCGGCCATTCCGGTGGAGGTGGAGCGGCATCTGTTCGAGCCCTTCTTCTCCACCCGCTCGCGCGGTACCGGCCTGGGCCTGTACATTTGCCGGGAGCTTTGCGAGCGCTATGGCGGGCGCATCAGTTACCAGCGCCGCTCCGACGTCTCGCCTGCCGGCAACGAGTTCATCCTGCGCCTGCGCCGCACCAGCCCCATCTCGGTCATTCATTCATGAGCAATGCGCAAAGCTTCAGCCTGCTGATCGTTGACGACGAGCCCGACCTGCGCACGCTCTACGAGCTGACCCTGCTGCGTGAAGGCTACGAGCTGGAGACCTCCGACTCGGTCAACGACGCCATCGCGCGGCTGGAGCGCCGCCGCTACAGCGCCGTCATCACCGACATGCGCCTGCCTGATGGCAACGGCCTTGAAATCCTGGCGTGGCTGGAGGCGCAGGGCCGCAAGGAAAAGACCCTGGTCATCACCGCCTATGGCTCGGCCGAGAACGCGGTGGAAGCGCTCAAGGCCGGCGCCTACGACTACCTGACCAAGCCGGTGGACTTGCGCCAGTTCCGCCTCGTGGTGGCCTCGGCCCTGGGCCGCTTGCCGCAAGGCGTGGCGAGCCCGCCCAAGGCGGTGGCGCTAACGCCTGTTTCAAGCGGAGCGGGGGCCGCGCCTGCGCCGGCCAATCCGGCCCTGGCGCGCCTGGCCGGCAAGTCGCAGGCCATGCAGCAGGTGCGCGAGCTGATCGAGAAGGTGGCGCGTTCGATGGCCCCGGTTCTCTTGCAAGGCGAGTCCGGCACCGGCAAGGAGTTGGTGGCGCGCGCCGTGCACGACAGCAGCGCCCGCGCCCGCCATCGCTTCGTGGCGGTGAACTGCGGCGCCATTCCCGAACAGCTGCTGGAGGCCGAGTTCTTCGGCTACCGCAAGGGCGCCTTCACCGGCGCCAACGAGGACCGCGAAGGTTTCTTCCAGGCGGCCGATGGCGGCACGCTCTTCCTCGACGAGATCGGCGACTTGCCGGTGGCCATGCAGAGCAAGCTGCTGCGCTCGATTCAGGAGCGCTCGGTGCGGCCGGTGGGCGCGGTGGCCGAGGCGCCGGTCAACGTGCGCATCCTCAGCGCCACCCACAAGGACCTGGGCGCCGAGGTGCTGGCCGGCCGCTTCCGGCAGGACTTGTTCTACCGCCTCAATGTGATCCAGATCCGCGTGCCGCCGCTGCGCGAACGCATCGAGGACGTGCCGCTGATCAGCGAACGCGTGCTGGAACGCATCGCGCAGGATGCCGGCGTTTCCCCCGCACCGCGCCTGACCCTGGCCGCGCAGGCGCAGCTCTCGCGCTACGCCTTCCCCGGCAATGTGCGTGAGCTGGAAAACCTGCTGCACCGCGCGCTGGCGCTCTCGGGCGGCGAGTGGATCGATGCCGGCGACCTGGGCCTGCCCGAGGAACTGCTGGACGACAGCCAGCTCGGCGCACTCGACACGCTGGAAGAGGCGCGGCCGGCCGGGCCCACCGAGGCCGCACCCGTCTTTACCGAGCTGCCCAAGGACCTGGCGGTCTACCTAGACGAGGTGGAGCGCAGCATCCTCCTGCGTGCGCTGGAGCAGCACCGCTTCAACCGCACGGCCGCAGGCGCCAGCCTCGGCTTGTCGCTGCGGCAGATGCGCTATCGCATGGCGCGGCTGAACATCACCGTGGGCGAGAGCGCCATCGGCGAGATGTAAGAAATTGCGTTCCTAGGACTTGCCCTATTGATGCTTGCCGCTATGTCGCTGCGTGTGACGAGAGTCACGGCACTTGACACGCAGCGAAGCCAATAACGGCGCGGTTTGGCGGGCGCTTTGGCCCGCTAACCCCGTATTCATGCGGGCTCCGATCAGGAGCTTCCGATGGCATCGAACCAAAGCGCCGGAAGGCCCGTCACGGCGCTGTCACGGGAGCGAGCTACATGCGGCTTTTCCCGAATCAAATACGCTATCCCTAGGGCTTGAAGGGGGTGTGAGCGCTAGATATAGTGTTCTTCCATGCTATCCTGCGTACTCGGCACTGACACCTTGCCCACCCTGATTGCGACCCCGATGCCAGCGACTTTTCTGCAGTCCAAATTCGGCGCGAGCGGTCTGATCGGAGTGGGGTCTGAGTGCCAGATTCGCAGGCCCGGCATGGGCCGAATGAGCGAACTCAAAACCCATCGAAAGACGAAACACTAGCGCGCTGTGCGCCAGCGCTGGGGCTTCGTTTTTCTCGTTTCGAAATGCAGGAGAGGATTCAATGATGCAAACCCAAGTCGTACCCGGTGCCGCAGAAGGTGCCATCCACAGCGGCGCCGAAGCGCTCGCGCCCAAGCCCATGCAATCCGCCTACCTCGCTTACCAGATCATCCGCCGCAACGGCGCGGTGGTGTCCTTCGAGCCCAGCAAGATCGCCGTGGCCCTGATGAAGGCCTTCCTGGCCGTGCATGGCACGAGCGGCGCGGCCTCGGCCAGCGTGCGCGAGACCGTGGATGCGCTGACCGAGAACGTCGTGCGCGCCCTGATGCGCTCGCGCCCGAGCGGCGGCACCTTCCATATTGAAGACGTGCAGGACCATGTCGAGCTGGGCCTGATGCGCGGCGGCCACCACGAAGTGGCGCGTGCCTACGTGCTGTACCGCGAGCGCCGTGCGCAGGAGCGCAAGCAGGCCGGTGAAGTGCCGGTGGCTGCCGCCCAGCCCGAGCTGATGGTGATCGACAAGGGCCAGCGCGTGCCGCTGGACGTGGCCGCGCTCAAGACCCTGATCGCCGACAGCTGCGCCAACCTGGGCGCCGACGTGAAGCCCGACCCCATCTACGCCGAGACCCAGCGCAATCTGTACGACGGCGTGCCCATCGACGAGGTCTACAAGGCCGCCATCCTGGCCGCCCGCACCCTGATCGAGAAGGACCCGGGCTACAGCCAGGCAACGGCCCGCCTGCTGATGCACACGATCCGCCGCGAGATCCTCGGCGAGGAAGTGACGCACACCGAGATGGCCACGCGCTACGCCGAGTACTTCCCCGCCTATATCAAGAAGGGCGTGCAGGCCGAACTGCTGGACGAGAAGCTGCAGCAGTACGACCTGGCCCGCCTGGGCGCGGCCCTGAAGGCCGAGCGCGACATGCAGTTCGACTACCTGGGTTTGCAGACCCTGTTCGACCGCTATTTCCTGCACATCGGCGAGCAGCGCATCGAGATGCCGCAAGCCTTCTTCATGCGCGTGGCCATGGGCCTGGCGCTGAACGAGATCGACCGCGAAGCGCGCGCCATCGAGTTCTATGAAGTGCTGTCCAGCTTCGACTTCATGTCCAGCACGCCGACGCTGTTCAACAGCGGCACGCGCCGCTCGCAGCTCTCGTCCTGCTACCTGACCACGGTGGCCGACGATCTTGACGGCATCTACGAGGCGCTCAAGGAAAACGCGCTGCTGAGCAAGTTTGCCGGCGGCCTGGGCAACGACTGGACGCCGGTGCGCGCCCTGGGTTCGCACATCAAGGGCACGAACGGCAAGAGCCAGGGCGTGGTGCCGTTCCTGAAGGTCGTCAACGACACGGCCGTGGCCGTGAACCAGGGCGGCAAGCGCAAGGGCGCCGTCTGTGCCTATCTGGAAAGCTGGCACCTGGACATCGAAGAATTCCTGGAACTGCGCAAGAACACCGGCGACGACCGCCGCCGCACCCACGACATGAACACGGCGAACTGGATTCCCGACCTGTTCATGAAGCGCGTGATCGAGGGCGGCGACTGGACGTTGTTCAGCCCGTCGAGCTGCCCGGACCTGCACGACCTGTTCGGCACCGCCTTCCAGACCGCCTACGAGGCCTATGAAGCCAAGGCCGACCGCGGCGAGATCAAGCCCTTCAAGCGCATGCCGGCCAAGGACCTGTGGCGCAAGATGCTCTCGATGCTGTTCGAGACCGGCCATCCCTGGATCACCTTCAAGGACGCCTGCAATGTGCGCTCGCCGCAGCAGCACGTCGGCGTCGTCCACTCGTCCAACCTGTGCACCGAGATCACGCTGAACACCAATGACAGCGAGATCGCCGTGTGCAACCTCGGCTCGGTCAACCTGGTCCAGCACATCAAGGACGGCCAGATCGACCACGCCAAGCTGAAGAAGACGATCGGCACCGCCATGCGCATGCTCGACAACGTCATCGACATCAACTACTACGCCGTCAAGAAGGCTCGCGACTCCAACCTGCGCCACCGCCCGGTGGGCCTGGGCCTGATGGGCTTCCAGGACGCGCTGTACGCGCTGCGCACGCCCTACGCTTCTCAGGAAGCCGTGGAGTTTGCCGACCGCTCGATGGAAGCGATCTGCTACTACGCCTACGAAGCCTCGACCGAACTCGCCGCTGAACGTGGCCGTTACTCGTCCTACCGCGGCTCGCTATGGGACCGCGGCATCCTGCCGATCGACACGCTCGACCTGCTGGCCAAGGAACGCGGCGGCTATGTGGACGTGGACCGCAGCGCCACGCTGGACTGGGACGCACTGCGCGCCAAGATCCAGCAGCACGGCATGCGTAACAGCAACTGCGTGGCGATTGCGCCCACGGCGACGATCTCCAACATCATCGGCGTGGACGCTTCGATCGAACCCTGCTTCGGCAACCTCTCGGTCAAGTCCAACCTCTCGGGCGAGTTCACCGTGATCAACGAATCGCTGGTGCGCGACCTCAAGAAGCTCGGCCTGTGGGACGACGTGATGGTCATGGACCTCAAGCACTTCGACGGCTCGCTGCGCCGCATCGACCGCGTGCCTGAAGAGCTCAAAGCCTTGTACGCCACGGCGTTTGAAGTCGATACGCAGTGGCTGATCGAAGCGGGTGCGCGCCGCCAGAAGTGGATCGACCAGGCACAGAGCCTGAACATCTACATGGCCGGCGCTTCGGGCAAGAAGCTCGACGAGACCTACAAGCTCGCGTGGCAGCGCGGCCTGAAGACGACCTACTACCTGCGCACGATCAGCGCGACGAGCGCCGAAAAGAGCACGGTCACGCGCTCGGGTCAGCTCAATTCGGTGTCCAACGACACGGGCATCAGCCTCGCTGCAGCCCCGATTGCAGCGGCACCCGCGGTCGAAGAGTTGCCTGCAACCGACATGAAGTTCTGCTCGATCGACAACCCTGACTGCGAGGCCTGTCAGTAAAAACGGAACGCTGGGATTTTTGGGCCAACGCCCGAGATCCCAGTGTTCATCGGCTCAAACGCCGATGCATGAGTTTTCGAAGTGTCGAATTCATGCATCGCTGCTTGCAGACATCGAGGCTTTTTTCACGCGTCGCGCGATGCAACTCAGCAACGCGGATGTGCTCGTGATGTCAAGAAGTCCTTGGTGTTTGAACACAACACTCTGATAATTCGATTCATAGGAAGTCCACCATGTTGGATTGGGAAGAAGACCTGAAACCTGCTGCAAGCCACACTGGCGCTCACGCGATGCAAATGCCTCAAATGGCATCCGCTGTGCAAGCGACCCCGGCCACCGCTTCAATGCCTGCGGCGGCCCTGGCTTCCCCTTCGATTACGCCCGCTCCTGCTGCGGTTCAGCGCCGTGTGAAGGCGGCCGACAAGCGCATCATCAACGGCCAGACCGACGTCAACCAGCTCGTCCCCTTCAAGTACAAGTGGGCCTGGGAGAAGTACCTCGCCACCTGCGCCAACCACTGGATGCCGCAGGAAGTGAACATGAGCCGCGACATCGCCTTGTGGAAGGACCCGAACGGTCTTTCCGAAGACGAGCGCCGCATCATCAAGCGCAATCTCGGCTTCTTCGTGACCGCCGATTCGCTGGCCGCCAACAACATCGTGCTGGGCACGTATCGCCATATCACGGCGCCCGAGGCTCGCCAGTTCCTGCTGCGCCAGGCGTTTGAAGAAGCGATCCACACGCACGCCTATCAGTACATCGTCGAGAGCCTGGGCCTGGACGAAAGCGAGATCTTCAACGCCTACAACGAGGTGAAGTCGATCCGCGACAAGGACGAGTTCCTGATCCCCTTCATCCAGGCGATCATGGACCCGAACTTCCACACCGGCACGACCGAGAACGACCAGACCCTGCTGAAGAGCCTGATCGTCTTTGCCTGCCTGATGGAGGGCCTGTTCTTCTACGTCGGCTTCACGCAAATCCTGGCCATGGGCCGCCAGAACAAGATGACGGGCGCTGCTGAGCAGTACCAGTACATCCTGCGCGACGAGTCCATGCACTGCAACTTCGGCATCGACCTGATCAACCAGATCAAGCTTGAGAACCCGCAGCTGTGGACGGCCGAGTTCAAGGCCGAGATCAAGGCCCTGTTCCTGAAGGCCGTGGAGCTTGAATACCGCTATGCCGAGGACACCATGCCGCGCGGCGTGCTGGGCCTCAACGCTTCCATGTTCAAGGGCTATCTGCGCTTCATCGCCAACCGGCGCGCGGTGCAGATCGGCCTCGAAGAGCTGTTCCCGAATGAAGAAAACCCGTTCCCTTGGATGAGCGAGATGATCGATCTGAAGAAGGAACGCAACTTTTTTGAAACCCGCGTCATCGAATACCAATCCGGTGGCGCACTGAGCTGGGATTGACGCGGCAGGAGCCATAGAGTTCCTCCGCCCATTCCCGAATGTGAGAAGAGATCAAGGCGAGCATCAAGACCCGGGCCGAGCTGTTGAATAGAGCCTGAGCATGATGTGAGCGACCTGAATTCATCGACCTGGAGCGCTCTCCCGCGACTCCGAGCGATGGATGACTGCGCTGCGGTGGCCAAGCCACTTGCGGGCAGTGTTTTTCTACTTGATCAAGGAGAAACTGAAATGGCAACTGCAACGAAGAAGGCTGCTCCGAAAAAGGCTGCAGCGAAGAAGGCTCCGGCCAAGAAGGCCGCTGTGAAGAAGGCTGCACCGGCGAAGAAGGCCGCAGCGAAGAAGGCTCCGGCCAAGAAGGTCGTCGCCAAGAAGGCCGCTCCGGCCAAGAAGGCTGCAGCCAAGAAGGCTCCGGCCAAGAAGGTCGCTGCCAAGAAGGTCGCTGCCAAGAAGCCCGTAGCCAAGAAGGCTGCACCGGCGAAGAAGGCCGCTGCCAAGAAGCCCGTAGCCAAGAAGGCTGCTGCACCCAAGAAGGCCGCTGCTACGAAGAAGCCGCCGGTCAAGGCTGTTGCGAAGAAGGCTGCTGCTCCGAAGAAGGCCGCTGCCAAGCCTGCTGCGAAGAAGGCTGCTGCTCCGAAGAAGGCGGCTGCTGCAAAGCCTGCCGCTGCGAAGCCTGCCGCTGCCGCCGCTGCTGCCCCTGCGCCTGCTGCCAAGACGGCGCTGAGCCCGCAAGCTGCGTGGCCCTTCCCGACGGGCAACAAGCCCTGAGCCTTCGAGCTCTGACTGAGAACCCGGCTTCGGCCGGGTTTTTTTATTTGTGCGCCCGGCAGGGCGCACTCACTCGGAGGTGAAAGTCCTCGACCAGCCCGGCAAGGGGAATGGTTAGCCGAAGGCAAGGGTTCCGTGGGCGACTGCGGGTCTGAAGGAAGCCGGATGGCAAAGCGCTGGCGTGACGAATAGGAAGCGGATATGAGGCGACGCGCTGGGGTGAGGTGGCCGCATTCAACAAAGCCCGGTACTTGCACGGAACGGTGCGTCGTAGATCCGACAGGCATAAGCGTGAAGGTGGGTGCGCAATACCCGGGGAGATCTGATCGTGTCCCCGAGAGGGCTACCGGCGCAACTCCAGCGTCTTGCTTGAACCGCCGGATGCGGGGACCCGCACGTCCGGTGGTGTGAGAGGGCTGAGGGGGCGACGCCTCACCCTACTCGATCAGCAGCACGCTGTGCCGGAGCGGCACTTTCGCCGAGTGAACTCAATCGAGCCCAGCTGCGGCCGTGGAATTGGCTTTGCCAGGCCGCGCCGGCCGTGCCCCTTGAGGGGGAGCGCCGCAGGCGCTTCGGGGGTGGGCAGTCAGGGGTGGAAAATCTCGACGCTGTAGCCGGCTACGCGCAGCGGGCCTGTCGAGATCAGGACCTGCATGGGCACATCCGCACCCGCGGCGATGGCATTGCCCACAGATGCACCCTTGTCCGTGCGGAAGTCGCTCGGCGACAGCGTGCGCCGCGCCACCACGGCGCCCGCGCCATCGGTCAGGCTCAGGTCGATCCAGGGCAGGGCCAGGGTCACGCCTGACTTGTTGCGCAAGGCGACGGTGAGCTGGAACTGGTTGGCGTTCGGCGTGGAACCCGCCTGACTCAGCGCCGTGTTCTCGACACTGAGCCCATCGATATGGCGCCAGGGCTTGATCTCGCAACCGGCCAGCTCGCATAGCGACTGCAGTGCAGGCTTGGCCGGTGGATAGGCTGCGGCCAGCGCGTCGCGGAAATGCAGGGCCACCTGGCCGGCCAGCAGCAGCAGAAGCAGCAGCGAGCCCGCCCCCAGGGCGACGCGTACGCCGGGCCGGCGCCAACGCTCCATGCGTTCGGCACGGCGCATGAAGGAGGGCACGGGGGCGGCGGCAGGCGCCTTGGGCTTGGGCGCGGGTTTGGTCTTCTTTGCGGCCTTCTTGCTTTCGGGCTGCAGGCTGGGCGCGAGCACGATGTCGGGCCGTTCGTCGAGGGGGATGTCGATGGCGGCGAAGGACGGAGACTCTGCGCTTGCCGCTTGCGTGGGCGGCGGCGGATCGGCGTAGATCGGCTGCCCGTGCGCTGCGGCTGCGGGCGTTTCTTCTTCTTCCACCCACTGCGGCTCGGCGCGCGAGGCGGCAGCGGCGGTGCTGAAATCCCGCTCGGCTTCGGGCGTGGGCTCGAAATCTTCCGCAGGCAGCGAGATGTGTTCGGAGGACGCCTCTTCCTCTTCCGCAAGCTCATGCAAGGCCGGGCCGCCGGGCTGATGCATGGCCCGCTCGTCGAGAGCCTCAGGCTCGCGTGCTTGCTTAGCCGGCCAAGGCGGAGGTGCTTCGCGCTCGACGTCGAAGAGCTGCTGGCGCGCGTCGAAGACCTCGGCGCAGCGGCCGCAACGCACCCAACCTTCGGAGACCCGGAGCTGGTCTTGCACCACCCTGAAGATGGTGCCGCAGGCGGTGCAGCGGGTGGCGAGACTCATGGCGAGATCATGCCATGCAGCCCGTTCATCACGAATGGCGCTGCGCAGTCATCAGGATCCAGCCGTCCTCGCTGTCGCTCACATCCAACTGCAGCCACGGCGCATAGGCTGCCTTCAATTCATCGGCCTGGCGCTCGAGGATGCCGGCCAGCACGAGCGACGCACTGGGCGCCAGATGCGCGCACAGCAGCGGTGCCAGCAGCTTGAGCGGCGTGGCCAGGATGTTGGCCAGCACCAGCGGGTACTCGCCGTTCGCGAGATCGGGCAGGCCGGTGTTGAGCGTCACGCCATTGGCTTCGGCATTCGCGTTCGATGCCGTCACGGCTGCGGGGTCGATGTCCACCGCGTCGATGTGCTGCGCGCCATGCAGGGCCGCGCCGATGGCGAGGATGCCGGAGCCGCAGCCATAGTCGAGCACCCGGCTCCAAGCCTGCGCGTGATTGGCGATCCAGCGCAGGCACATGCGCGTGGTCGGGTGCGTGCCGGTGCCGAAGGCCAGGCCGGGATCCAGGCGCATCACCGTCCTGGCCTGCGCGGGAGCCTCATGCCACGAGGGCACGATCCAGAAGGTCTCGGTGATCTCCACCGGCTTGAACTGCGACTGCGTGAGGCGCACCCAGTCCTGTTCCTCGATGGCCTGGATGCTCTGCACGTGCACATGCTCGGCCCAGTCCTGCGCCAGCAGCAGGGTCACGCATTCGGTGGCCTCGGCCTCGGTCTGGAACAGGGCCTTGACGCTGGAGCGTTGCCAGCCCGGCTTGGGCGCGGGCATGCCTGGCTCGCCGAAGAGGGCCTTCTCCGCATCGGTGTCGGCATCCGCGTCTTCCACCGACACCGCGAGCGCGTCGATCTCCATCAGCGCGTCGCTGACGATCTCGACATCGTCCTCTCTGCACACGAGGACCAGCTCATACAAGGAAGACATCAGCGCTTGTGCTCCGCCATCCAGTGTTCGAGATAGTGGATGCTGGTGCCGCCTTCGATGAACTTGGCATCGGCCATCAGCTCGCGGTGCAGCGGGATGTTGGTCTGGATGCCCTCGACCACCATTTCGCTCAGCGCGATGCGCATGCGGGCCAGGGCCTGCTCACGCGTGTCGCCGTGCACGATGATCTTGCCGATCATCGAGTCGTAGTGCGGGGGCACGAAGTAGTTGGTGTAGGCATGCGAGTCCACGCGCACGCCGGGGCCGCCGGGCGCATGCCAGGTGGTGATGCGGCCGGGCGAGGGCACGAACTTGACCGGGTCCTCGGCATTGATGCGGCACTCGATGGAATGGCCGCGCAGCGTGATCTGGCGCTGCGTGAAGGGCAGCTTCTCGCCCGCGGCGATGCGGATCTGCATCTGCACAATGTCGATGCCGGTCACCATCTCCGTCACCGGATGCTCCACCTGCACGCGGGTGTTCATCTCGATGAAGTAGAACTCGCCGTTCTCGTACAGGAACTCGAAGGTGCCCGCGCCGCGGTAGCCCATCTTGCGGCAGGCGGCGGCGCAGCGGTCGCCGACTTTCTCGATCACGCGGCGCGGGATGCCCGGCGCCGGCGCTTCCTCGATGATCTTCTGGTGGCGGCGCTGCATGGAGCAGTCGCGCTCACCCAGCCAGACGGCGTTCTTGTGGCCGTCGGCCAGCACCTGGATTTCCACATGGCGTGGGTTCTCCAGGAACTTCTCCATGTAGACCTCGGGATTGTTGAAGGCCGCGCCGGCTTCGGTCTTGGTGGTCTGCACGGCGTTGATCAGGGCGGCCTCGGTGTGCACGACGCGCATGCCGCGCCCGCCGCCACCGCCGGCCGCCTTGATGATCACCGGGTAGCCGACTGTGCGGGCGATCCTGATGATCTCCTTCGGGTCGTCCGGCAGGGCGCCTTCAGAACCCGGCACGCAGGGCACACCGGCCTTGATCATGGCCTGCTTGGCCGAGACCTTGTCGCCCATCAGGCGGATGTTCTCCGCCGTCGGACCGATGAAGGTGAAGCCGCTGCGCTCCACGCGCTCGGCAAAGTCGGCGTTCTCGCTGAGGAAGCCGTAGCCTGGGTGGATGGCTTCGGCGTCGGTCACTTCGGCCGTGGCAATGATGGCCGGCATCGAGAGATAGCTCTTGGCCGATGCGGCCGGGCCGATGCACACGGCCTCGTCGGCCAGCTTGACGTACTTGGCGTCGCGGTCGGCTTCGGAGTAGACGACGACCGACTTGACGCCGAGCTCGCGGCAGGCGCGCTGAATCCGCAGCGCAATCTCGCCGCGGTTCGCAATGAGGATCTTCTTAAACATCTCTTGCCACCTTATTCAATGATGAACAAGGGCTGACCGAATTCCACGGGCTGGCCGTTCTCGACCAGGATCTTGGTGATCGTGCCGGTCTTGTCGGCGTCGATCTCGTTCATGATCTTCATCGCCTCGATGATGCAGATGGCCTGGCCTTCCTTGATCGCCATGCCGACTTCGGCAAAGGCCTTGGCGTTGGGGCCCGAGGCGCGATAGAAGGTGCCGACCATCGGCGACTTGACCACGTGGCCGGTCTCGACGGCCGGGGCCGGCGCGGCAACCGAGGCGGCCGGCGCGGCAGCGGCCGCCGGAGCCGCCACCATCTGCTGCGGTGCGGCCATCATCGTCGGCATGCCCACCACCGCGCCGTCTGACTTCACGATGCGCACCTTGCCGTCGGCTTCAGTGATTTCAAGTTCAGAGATGTTCGACTCGGAGACCAGGTCGATCAGGGTCTTGAGCTTGCGCAGGTCCATGGGGAGGCTCCAGTGTGTGTGGGGTCTTGTTGGTAAGGAAAATGCCTAGCCGTCGCGGCCGAGCAGGCTCAGGCCGGTTTGCCGGCTTGGGCGCGCAGGGTCTCGATCACGTGGCCGAGGGCCAGGGCATAGCCCCGGGCACCCAGGCCGCAGATCACGCCTTCCGCCAACTGCGAGAAATAGCTGTGGTGGCGGAAAGGCTCGCGCTTGTGGATATTGGAGAGATGCACTTCAACAAAAGGCAGGGCCACCGCCGCCAGCGCATCGCGCAGGGCCACGCTGGTGTGCGTGTAGGCAGCCGGATTGATGATGATGAAGTGGCATCCCTCGTGTGCCGCCGCCTGAATGCGGTCGACCAGAGCACCTTCGTGGTTGCTCTGGAAGGATTCCAGGGTGAATCCGGCTTCGGCGGCTTTTTTGGCCAGATCAGCATCGATCTGCGCCAAAGTCTGCGCGCCATAAACCTCGGGTTCCCGGCTTCCCAGGAGGTTGAGGTTGGGGCCGTGGATCACAAGAATCTGCATTCAGGGGCGTGCGCCGGCAAGGCACAGAAAGCGGAAAGGGCGAACTTTACGCTTTTTGGCGGCAGTTCCGCCCAGACTGCCTAAAAAATCTCGCTTGACCCCTGGCGGGCTTTGGGTCAGGCCTGGTGCGACGCCATCTGTCGCAGTTCGGACAATGTGGTGGCCCCGAGCTTGCGCCAGACGATCTCGCCCGAGGTGCCGAAGGCCACGCTGAAGGGCAGACCGCCCTGCAGATTGCCGAGTGTGCGAGTCATCTCGAAGCCGGTCAAGGAGGCCAATCCCAGGGGCATGTCCAGGCTCATCTTCTTCAGGAAAGTTTGGACCGCAGCGGCCTCGTCGATGGCCAGGCCCAGCACCTGCCAGGCTGGAAATTCCTTGCCGAAGGCAGCGATCTCGGGCAATTCCTTGACGCAGGGCACGCACCAGCTTGCCCAAAAATTGAGCAGCAGCGGCTTGCCTTGCAAGCCCGTGACCGTCAAGGGGCTGCCGTCCAGGTGCTGGAAGCGGGCATCCCAGAAAGCCTGGGCCGCAGGGGAGAGGGGTTTGCTTTCGTGGCGCAGGGCGATGCCCGCACCCAAGCCCGCGGCGCCGAGCGCCACGCCGCCCATCAAGAGATGGCGTCGATTCATGTTGCTTCGCTTTCCAGGAGGAGTTTTTTCAGCGCGGCCAGATCGCCGCGCTCGCTTCGGCCGCGCGCATCAGGCTTGAGCGCACCGCGCAGATCGTCGAAATCCAGGATGCTCAGGTGCAGCGTGACGGATTCGTTCAGCGCCCGGCACGGCACGGCCAGGCTCAGCACGTCGCGATCCTGGTGGCTGCCCACTTCGTAGTCGATGTTCCAGTTGATCATCGCAATCTCGGCCGCCTTGCTGTCGTCGCAGAACAGCTGCAGGTGGATGTTGGACAGGCGGGTCGCCGTGCCGCGCCACACCGCGCCGGTCAGGTGCGGGCGGAACTCGGCCAGCCGCGCCATGCAGGTTGCGGCCAGTTCGCGCAGCGCGCGCAGCTCGGCTGGTTGCGTGTCCGCGCAGAAAAGGGCCAGGTAGTCGCGCACCTCGTCTTCCACCAGGTCGTTGCCGGGCAGCGCAGTGCGCTTGGGCAGGCCCAGGGTTTTCAGTGCGCGATGCTTGGCCGGGCCGTACTCCAGCCCTTCCTCCACCACCAGTCGGGCGGCGGTGGCGGCGATCTCTTGGGTCAGCTGATCCATAGAGTTAGGGGAGCTCGACCGCAGGCATCCGGGCCTCGATGGTGCCCGCGCGCCCCAGCACATAGGCCGAGGCCGGCCGCTTCTCGAAGCGCTTGGGCGCGGGCAGCATCACCGCCAGTCGTGCCGCCTGGTTGGGCGAGAGCTGGCTGGCATTGACGTGGAAGTAGTTGCGCGCCGCAGCCTGGGCGCCAAACACGCCTTCGCCCCATTCGACGTTGTTCAGATAGATATCCAGGATGCGCTGCTTGGAGAGCAGGGCTTCCAGCATCAGCGTGATGACCAGCTCCTGGCCCTTGCGCAGCAGGTTGCGCTCGCCGCTGAGGAACAGGTTCTTGGCCAACTGCTGCGAGATGGTGGAGCCGCCGACGATCTTGGCCTGGACCGGCTTGGCAGACTTGCCGCTGATCTTCTGGGCGCGCGCCTCGGCCTTCTCGTTCTTCTCCCAGGCTTTCTCGATGGCATCCCACTCGACGCCGCCATGCTCGACGAAATCGGCATCCTCGCTGGCGATGACCGCGCGCCTGAGGTTCTTGGAGATCGCTTCGTCGTCCACCCAGTCCTGGCTCCAGGCAATCTGGTGTTTCTCGACCGCCAGCCGCAGCATCTCCGAGCGCTGGAAGCTCGTGGACTGAGGCGCCAGCACATTCATCAGCGCGATGCGCAGGCCGAACCAGAGCTGCAGGCAGAGCAGGCTCAGCACCAGCAGCAGCAACAGGCGCAGCAGCGAGCGCATCAGCCGACCTCTGCCCGCAACGCCGCCAGCACGGCAGCAGCATCCGGGGCCACGCCGCGCCAGATCTCGAAAGCTTCGGCCGCCTGCTCGACCAGCATGCCGAGGCCATCGCGTGCGAGCGCGCCTTGGCTGCGGGCCCAATCGAGGAAGGGCTTGGCCGCGGCGCCGTACATCATGTCCAGCGCCAGGGCGCCGGGTGCGAGGACGCCGTCCGGCACCGGCACGGCCGCACCGGCCAGGCTCGCCGCGGTGCCGTTGACGAGCAGCTCGAACCCGCCGCCGGTCGCGTCCAGTCCGCTCGCGGAAAGCTGCACGCCATGCTCGGCCGCCCATTGTGCGTGCCGTTCAACGATGGCGTCAGCCTTGTCAACCGTGCGATTGGCCAGCACGATCTGTGCGGGCCGCGCCGCAATCAGGCTGCCTAGCACGCCGGCGGAGGCGCCGCCAGCGCCGAGCAGCAGCACGCGCCGCCCATGCAGGGGCAGGCCGGCGTTGCGTTCGATGTCGCGCACCAGTCCGGCGCCGTCGGTGTTGTCGCCGAACCAGCCTTCTCCGTCATTGAAACGCAAGGTATTGACCGCACCGGCCAGCAAGGCCCGCTCGCTGCGGTGCTCGGCCAGCTCGAAGGCCTCGAACTTGAAGGGCACGGTGATGTTGCAGCCTTTGCCGCCGGCGGCAGCGAAGGCGCGCACCGTGGCCTCGAAACCGTCGAGCGGGCAGAGCAGGCGCTCGTAGACGATGGGCTCGCCGGTCTGCGCGGCATACAGCGCGTGGATCTGCGGAGAGCGGCTGTGCGCCACCGGGTTACCGGCGACCGCGTATCGATCCTGTGTCATGACGGCTGCCCGCTGAGTTGCGTCTCAAGCCCGTCTTCCCGCGTAAAGCGGAAACGCGAGGTGATCACCAGCACCTCGGCGCCCTTGCGCATGGCGTTGGAGAAAGTGCCGAAGGGTGCGGCGGCGCGCACGATAGCCTCGGCGCGGCGGTCCAGGTTCGCATTGCCGGAGCTGGAGACGATGTCGGTCTCGATCACGCGGCCGCGCAGGTCCACGTGGATGTTCATGGTCAGCGCGCCGTAGAGTTTCTTGCCCGCGTGCATGGGGAAGTCGCGCGTGCCTCGTTCCTCGATCTTGCGGCGCAGGGCGTCGTAATACTGGGCATAGACCACCTCGCGCGTGGCCGGGCTGATGTAGCGCTTCTTGGGCCGCGCGTTCTCGTCGTTGACGCGCTTCTCGATCTCGGCGAGCAGCTGCACCAGTTGCCGGCGGCGCTCGGCCTGCTCGCGCGCCTCGTTCGTTCCCTGGTCGCGCTGCGGATCGGGCGCGGGCAGCAGGGCTACCTCGCGGCGGATCTGCGCCAGCAGCTGCTGCTGTTCCTGCTGCAGCTGGGCGATCTGCTGGTGCTGGATCTCGGTGGACTCGCCAATCTCCAGCAGCTTGCTCGGTGTCAGCGGCGAGGTGGCGCGGCCCTGCTCGGCATTGCCGCCGCCCGAAAGGTTGGCCTGGGCCAGCGCGAGGGCCTTGGAAGGCGGCTCATTCGAACGTGTGTTGACGAGCACCACTTCGAGCGGCGTGTCCTCGAACAGGCGGTTGAAGCGCTCCGGATCCGCAATGCGCAGGGCCAGCAGCCCGCCGTGGAAGCCGACGGAAACAAGCAACGCAACCTGGAGCGCCGAGAGCTTCATCAGTTCGTGGCGGCCTCGGCGGGTACTTCGTTGACGTCGATGGCCAGGGTCAGCGGGCCGCTGCTGATCTCTTCCTCTTCTTCCTCGACGGCCGGCTCCGTGGTGGCCACTTCATCCAGCCGCTCGATCAAGTTGGCATGCAAATCGAGCGTCATCTCGTCGATGCCGGTGATGCGCACCTTGACGTGCGCGCCGCGCGGCAACTGCTCGCAGCCCAGCGCCTTGAAGACCAGCGGCAGCGTGTCGGCGCGAACCAGGCCTTCCTTCATCACGCTGGCCGTCAGCTCGGTGATGCCGTTCTGCTGCAGATAGCGCAGGGTCCAGAAGCGCTCGATGCCGTTCTGGAAGCTGTTGTAGTCCGAGTAGGCTGCGTCAAAGCCCGAGATGATGGAGAAGAGCTGCGCGTCCTTGGGCTTGAAGGGCGCGGCCAGCGCGGCCGTGCGGCCGTGGCGCGCGCAGGCAATGATCTGCCACTGGTTGACCAGGTCCACATAGCGCCGCAGCGGTGAGGTGGCCCAGGTGTATTGCGCCACGCCCATGCCCGCATGCGGCAGCGCCTTGGTGCCCATGCGCACCTTGATGCCGGGCGCCAGCGAAGCCTGGCTGCGGTAGATACCGGGCAGGCCGAGCTGCGACAGCCAGCCGCCCCAGGTCGAATTGGCCAGGATCATGGCCTCGGCCACGATCAGGTCCAGCGTGGAGCCGCGCGCGCGGGTGCTGATCTGCACGGTCTCGCTGCCGTCGGGCTCCTGCGTACGCTCGCCTTCCAGCTTGAAGTTGTAGTCCGGCCGGTTGAAAGTCTCGGGCTTGCCGCGCACCACTTCGCGCGCGGCCTTGAGGCTCTTGGCCAGGCGGTACAGAAACGTCAGTTCGGGCGCAAAGGCATAACTGGCAGCTTCAGCGCCAGTCAGCGAGGCCTCGGTCACCACGCCGTCGAGCTTGTCGTGGCGCAGATTGGCCTTGATGGGCACGCGCTCCAGCTTCGTCTCGCTGCTCTTCACTTCGAGCGTGGCTTCGTCGATCTTGAAATAGATGGACACCGCCGGGCAATCGCGCCCTTCGATCAGCGTGTACGCCTGCACCACCTCATCCGGCAGCATGGTCAGTTTCCAGCCCGGCATATAGACGGTGGAAAGCCGCTCGCGGGCGACTTTGTCCACGGCCGAATCGGGCTGGATCGCCAGGCCCGGCGCGGCGATGTGGATGCCGAAGCTCACCTCGCCCGTGCCCAGGCCTTCGATGGACAGCGCGTCGTCGATCTCGGTGGTGGAGGAATCGTCGATGGAGAAGGCGGCCACCGTCGCCAGCGGCAGATCGTCCTTGATCTCCGGCGCCGTCAGCGCGGGGAAGCCCGTGCCTTTTGGGAAGCTTTCGAACAAGAAGCGCTTCCAGTGGAACTGGTAGGCGCTGGCAATTGCGCCGGCCTCCTTCAGCAGCTCCAGCGGCGCCTTGTGCGCGAGCTTGCTGGCCTCGACCACGGCCTTGTATTCGGGGCCGTTCTTGTCGGGCTTGAAGAGGATCTTGTAGATCTGATCCTTGATGGGCGCCGGGCATTGGCCCGCGGCCAGTTCCTGGCCCCAGGCCTCGATCTGCAGCGCCTGCTGCTTCTTGCGCTCGATGCCCAAAAGGGCGGCCTTGACGATATCTTCCGGCGCCTTCTTGAACTGGCCCTTGCCGGCGCGGCGGAAGTAATGCGGTGCCTCGAACAGGCGGAACAGCGCGGCCGCCTGGTGGGCGACACTGGCTTTTGAATCGAAGTAGTCGCGCGCCAGATCGGCAAAGCCGAACTCGGTCTCGGGCGCGAACTCCCAGGCCAGGTCGAGGTCGATCTCCTGCGCGAGACGCAGGCCTTCGGCCATCAGCTCGGCCGGGGCGGGCTTGTCAAACTTCAGCAGCACATTGGCTGCCTTCACTTTCACGCGCTTGCCCGAATCGAGCTCGATCTGCATCGAGGCTTCGGCTTCGGACATCACGCGGCCGGCGAGGAACTTCCCGGCGTCATCAAACAGGGCAAACATGGGCGGATTGTCGCTGATCATGGTGACGTTCCCGTGGGTATCATCCGGCCGCAATTTGCCCGAGATCCTGACCATGACCCTGATGCGTTCCGATCAGTATCTGATGCTGGCTGCTCCCGGTGGACTTTCCGCCGGGCTGCTGCCATGAAAGCGAATGGCGCGCCAGCGCTCAAGGCCGCGACGGCGTTGATCTTCCTCTTGCTGCCTGTGTGGGTGCTGCCCTGGACCGAACATCAACTGAGCCTGATTCAATGGCTTGGAGTGCTTGGCTTCACGCTCTGGAGTCTGCTCGCGCCCTTGGTGCTGATCAAGCGACTGCGCTGGTATGTGCTGCTGGGCTGGCCCCTGGTTCCGCTGGTTCTGGGCTGGTTGTACGTTTGCTGGATCTTCCGCAGTGTGCCTGGCGATGCCCTGGTGTCGGCGGCGCTGAATTCAGGTTGGGCCCAGTGGCGGGACATGCTGAGCGCGGTAGGTTGGCCGCTGCTGGGAGTGCCGCTGCTGATGGGCGCCTACCTGATGCTGGCGCTGAGCATTCCGTCTTCGGCCAGGGTGGGCTGGCCGGCGCGAAAAGCCTTGCTGGCGGTGCTGCTTGTCTACGCACTGATCGGCACTGCGGGCCGGCAGTGGCTGGGGCTTTACTTGCCGCTGCCGCCGCTCTTCGACAGCGAAGCGGCGGCGCTCAGTTTCCCGGCCAGTCTTGCTCTCTCCGCCCATCGCGCGTTCGAGCACCGACACGCGCTCGCGGTGGGCGCCAGCGTACATGGCCGCCTTGCTGTGGATGCGCCCCCCCAATTGCTGATCGTGCTGGTGATCGGAGAGAGCGTGCGCGTCGATCATCTCGGCCTGAATGGCTATTCGCGCGACACGACGCCACAACTCGCCGCGCTCGGGCCTGAGCTGCTGAGCTTTACCCAGGTGGCTTCCACCGCGCAATGGACGGCCGTGGCCGTGCCCAACATCGTCTCGCTCGAATGGGGAAAAGGCCGGGCGAACCTGGTGCAGACCTTTTCGGAGGCGGGCTTCCGCACCGCCTGGTTGTCCAACCAGGAGCGCTCGCCTCTGGTCCAGTCTGCCGACGTGAGCGAATACGCCGACGGCGCGCGAGATTTCCATCTGCGCAGCGACCGCGCGCTGCTGCCCTGGTTCACGTCCTTCGTGGCTCAGGCCGGGCCGCGGCAATTCGTGGTCCTGCATATGATTGGCAGCCACTATCCGTACGAGGAGCGCTACGGTGCCGAGTCCAGGCATTTCACGCCCACCTTGCCGGCCCTGGCGGAGGGCTTGCGGCCCGGCGTTGCACTCAAACGCGAGGCCATCAATTCCTATGACAACACGATTGTCGAAACCGATGGGTTCCTGCGACAGGTGATTGATCGCGTCAATCGCGAGCCCAGGCCCGCCTTGATGCTCTACGTTTCGGACCATGGTGAAAACCTGTTCGACGACGAACGCGAACTCTTCATGCACGCCCTGCCCACACGCTCGCGCCACGACTTGGATGTCCCTCTGCTGGTCTGGGCCAACCCCGCGTACCGCCAGGCCTTTCCGCAGCGCATGCAAGCCTTGCGCGAGCACCTGCAGGCTCGTATCGGCCACGTGGATGTATTTCCTACGCTTCTTGATCTGGGCCGCGTGGACTGGGACGGCTGCCGCGCGCAGGACAGTTTTGCTTCCAGTGCATTCGTGGCCAGGCCGCGGCGCCTTGCCACGCTGCAGGGATGGGGCGAGCTCTCTGACAAGGTGCGTTGAGCTGCCTCGGCTATGAAGTGAGAAAGGCGATCAGGTACGGAAGGTGGTCTTCAAAATCAGAGACACCGTGGTCGCTGCCTTCAATCAGGCGCATGTGCGTGCCGACGTAGCGCGCGGCCATCTCACGCCAATCCAGCACCTCATCGCCCTTGCAGATCAATGCGAAGTAGCGTTGCGGTCGACCAAGGGCCTGGACCTGCATCGCCTGCAATTCGCCCATGTACTCGGGCCGAACCTCGAAGGTCTGGCTGGCGTCATGCCAGCAGCTCTGCGTGCCGATGTAGGCATGCAGATCGCGTGCCGGATCGATGGCCGGATTGATCACGGCGGCGCGGCAGCCCAGGCGCTCGGCCAGCACGGTGGCATAGAAGCCGCCCAGTGAGCTGCCGACGACGGCCATGCGTTCGCGTGGCCAGTCGGCAACCAGGCCTTCGATCTTGGCCATGGCCTCGGCCGGCGAGGGCGGCAGCTGTGGGCATTCGAAGCGCAGATCCGGGCGTTCCTCGCCCACCCAGCGCGCCATACGCTGCGCCTTGGCCGAGCGTGGCGACGAGCGAAAACCATGCAGGTAAATCAGGTGAGTGCAGGAAGTCATGCCCGCAGTCTACGTACGACAAACGGGGCTTGCGCGAATTGACGGGGCGCGAGCCGGTGGCGAGAGTCCAGCCTTCCGTGCCCAGGTTTGGGCCCAGATTCGCGCTCAAAAAGCGCCAAACCAGCCCGAGGTGTTCATGCCATCCGCCACTCGCCTTTCCGCCATCGCCACGGCGGTTGCCTTGTTCAGTATCAGCGCCTCCGCGCAGGACGCGCCGCCCTCCGCGCCCGCCGCAGCAGCCTCTGCGCCGGCTGTCGGCGCGCCGCCCGCTGCGGCCCCCAAGCCCTTTGCCGAAGTGATCAAGGGCGCGACCCACCAGGACGGCCTGTTTCCGATCTGGCGCAAGGATGAGAAGGTCTGGATCGAGGTGCCCAAGGCGATGCTTGGCAAGCCCTTCCTGTTCACCGTCAATATCGCGCAGGCGGTGGGCGAGCGCGGCCTGTATGCGAGCCAGATGGACGACGCGCACATGGCCGAGTTCCGCCGCATCGGCAACCAGATGCAGCTGATCGCGGTGAACAACAAGTTCCGCGATCTGGCCGGCCAGGGTTCCAGGCTGGCCATCGAGCAGGCCTTCTCGCCGAGCCTGATCGCCGGCATGCCGGTGGTCAGCGCCGAGCATCCCGAGCGCAAGTCGGTGCTGATCGACGCGGCCTTCCTGCTGGCCGACATCCCGGCCTACTCCACCAATCTGGAGTTCGCCTACCGCCTGCCGTACGCGCCGGACCGGGCCAACTCGTCCATCGAAGCCACGCGCGCGGATGCCGGCATCTCCACGCTGACCGCGCGCGTCCACTACGCCACTCCGCGCATCCCCGCGCCGCCGCTGGTGCCGCCGCCCACGCCTGTGCCCACGCCTACGCCGCCGCAAGCCACGCCCGATCCGCGCAGCCTCTTTGTGAGCTTCGTCTACAGCCTGCGCGCGCTGCCTGAAGTGGCGATGGCGCCGCGCCTGGCCGATCCGCGGCTGGGGCATTTCGAGGAATCCTTTACCGACCTGGGCCATGACGACAAGCCCAATCCGCGCGTGCACTACATCAAGCGCTGGCGCCTGGAGAAGAAGGACCCGAACGCAGCGCTTTCGGAGCCGGTGCAGCCCATCGTCTACTGGATGGACAAGAACATCCCGCCCAAGTACCGCCCTGCGGTGGAGGCCGGCATCCTGGAGTGGAACAAGGCCTTCGAGAAGATCGGCTTCAAGAACGCCGTGGTGGCCAAGCAGCAGCCCGACGACGCCGACTGGGACGACATGGACGCGAGCCACGCCTCGATCCGCTGGTTCGTCGGCGCCGACGTGGGCTTTGCTATCGGCCCGAGCCGCAGCGACCCGCGCAGCGGCGAGATCCTCGACGCCGACATCGGTATGAGCGACGTGTTCGTGCGCAGCGGCCGCGCCTTCATCACCGAGGATGCACCGCGCATGCCCGCGCACGCCGGCCAGGATGCCGAGGACTGCAGCTACGCGCAGGATGCGGCGATGGAAGGCCAGTTCGCCTTCGACCTGCTCGAAGCGCGCGGCGAGATCGAGCCCGGCAGCCCCGAGGCCGAAGCCTTTGTGTTCGCCCGCATCAAGGACACCGTCACGCACGAGGTCGGCCACACCCTGGGCCTGAAGCACAACTTCAAGGCCTCGACCACGGTCAGCGCCGCGCAGTTGGCCGACAAGGGCTACACCGAAGCGAACGGTATCTCGGGTTCGGTGATGGATTACAACCCCTACAACATCGCGCTCAAGGGCGAGAAGCAGGGCTCCTACGTCAACACCACGATCGGCCCCTACGACTACTGGGCCATCGAGTACGCCTACAAGATCCTGCCGGCCGAGCAGGAGGCCGCCGAACTGGGCCGCATCGCCGCGCGCAGCAGCGAGCCGGCCCTGGCCTATGGCGATGACCTGGACGCCGGCGTGGGCGGCCCCTACGACGGCATGGACCCGATGATCAGCCGCTTCGACCAGAGCGCCGATCCGCTGGCGTATTTCCAGAAGCGCCTGAAGCTCTCGCAGGAGCTGTGGGCGCGCGCGCAGGCCCGCAAGGCGGATCCCGGCGACGACCCGCTGCGCCAGCGCCGCTCCATCCTCTCGGGCTTTGCGCAGCTCTCGCGCATGTCCGAGCTGGTAGGCAAGTACGTGGGCGGCATGACCGTGCTGCGCGACCTGCCGGGCAGCACGGCTCGCGCCAGCTTCACGCCGGTCGATCCGGCGCAGCAGCGTGCGGCCCTGCAGTTCCTGGCCACGGGCCTGTTCAGCGCCGACAGCTTCCGCTTCCGTCCCGAGTTCCTGTCCACGCTGACGGTGGACTTCGACGAGGCCGGCGATCGCAACCCGCTCAACGTGCCCGCGGCCGTGGCGCGCGTGCAGCTGGTGGCACTGGATCGCCTGATGAGCGTGGGCACGGCCACGCGTCTGCTCGACCTGCCGTACTTCGTGCCGGATGCCAAGCGCAAGGGCATGATCTCGCTGAACGAGGTCTATGGGGCTTTGCAGGCCAGCATCTGGTCCGAGCTCAAGAGCGGCGCCGAGATCGACCGCCTGCGCCGCAACCTGCAGCGCGAGCATCTCAAGCGCATGCAGACGCTGCTCACGCGCGGCTCGGCCGCTCTGCCGCCCGATGCGCTGAGCCTGCTGCGCATGCACGCGACCGAGCTGCAAGGCTCGCTGCGCGCAGCGGTGGGAAAGAGCGCCGGCTTGTCACCCGAGACGCGCGCGCATCTGCAGGATTGCCTGGGTGCACTGACCGAGGCGCTGCGCGCAACGATGCAGCGCAGCTGAGCTCAGGCGGGTAAGAAGCCTTCGATGGAAAGGTAGCGCTCGCCCGTGTCGTAGTTGAAGCCCAGGACTCGCGCGTTCGCGCCGAGTTCGGGCAGCTTCTTCGCAATCGCTGCCAGCGTCGCGCCGCTGGAGATGCCGACCAAAATGCCTTCCTGCGAGGCGCTGCGGCGGGCGTACTCACGCGCCTCCTCGGCTTCCACCAGGATCACGCCGTCGAGAAGTTCCGTTAGCAGATTGGCCGGGATGAAGCCCGCGCCGATGCCCTGGATCGGATGTGGGCTTGGCGCGCCGCCGCTGATGACGGGCGAGGCGCTGGGTTCCACCGCAAACACCTTGAGCTTCGGCCAGGCCTTCTTGAGCACCTGCGCACAGCCGCTGATGTGGCCGCCCGTGCCCACTCCGGTGATCAGGGCATCGAGCCCATCGGGGAAGTCGCGCAGGATTTCCTCGGCCGTGGTGCGCACATGCACGTCGATATTGGCCGGGTTCTCGAACTGCTGCGGCATCCACGATCCCGGGTGCTCGGCCAGCAACTCCTGCGCGCGGGCGATGGCGCCCTTCATGCCTTTCTCGCGCGGCGTGAGGTCGAAACTCGCGCCATAGGCCAGCATCAAACGGCGACGTTCGACGGACATCGAATCGGGCATCACCAGGATCAGCTTGTAGCCCTTGACCGCAGCCACCATGGCCAGGCCCACGCCGGTGTTGCCCGAGGTCGGCTCGATGATGGTGCCGCCGGGCTTGAGTTGCCCGCTCGCCTCGGCCGCTTCGACCATGGACAGCGCGATGCGGTCCTTGATCGAGCCGCCCGGGTTGCTGCGCTCGGACTTGACCCACACCTCGGCGCTGCCGAACAGGCGATTGATGCGAACGTGCGGCGTGTTGCCGATGGTGGCGAGGATGTTGTCAGCTTTCATGGTCGGGGCTTTTCCGTGGTGTGGCGGTGATCCTAGCTTGCTATAAACGCGCCTTGCTGACACCGCGCCTTTAGCCCTCTTCACCCATGCGTCTTGCTCTGTCCCTCATCCTGGCGCTGTCCTGTGCCCACATTCTTGCGGCGCCCATTGCCAAGCCCGCGATCACCCACGCCGACTACGCCGGCTGGCGCAGCATCCAGGGCGCGACGCTGAGCCGCGATGGCCGCTGGGCCGCCTATGCCCTGGTCGGCCAGGAGAGCGACGGCGAACTGGTGGTGCGCCGCCTGGCCGATGGCCAGGAGTGGCGCGCGCCGCGCGGCACGGCGCCGGCCTTCAGCGCCGATGGCCGCTACCTGGCCTTTGCCATCCGGCCCACGCAAGCCGAACTCGACAAGGCCAAGAAGGACAAGAAGAAGGGCGACGAAGCGCCCAAGCCCGGCGCGGGCTGGATGGACCTGGCGAGCGGCAAGTTCGACAGCATCGATCGCGTCAAGCGCTTTGCCTGGGGCCAGGAAGGCGGCACGCAGCTCGCGTTGCTGCTGGAAGGGCCGCCGAAGAAGGAGGCCAAGAAAGAGGGCGAGAGCAAGGACGAAGCCGAGGACCGCGACGATCAGGAGGTGACCGGCCCGGAGGGCGGGCCAGGCGCTGTGGCCAAGAAGAAGGAGGCTGGCACCGAGCTGATCCTGATCGACGCGCCAACGGGCGAGCGCCACAGCCACAAGGATGTGTCCGAGTTCGCCTGGGCGCGCAATGGCGAGCGGCTGGCCTTTGCGGTGTCGATCCTGCCGGCGGCCAAGGAAAGCAAGGAGGCCAAGCCGGCCGAGACGACGAGCCGCGAAGGCGTCTACCTGATCGAAGCGGCGGACCTGAGCCAGGCGCGCGCGCTGCTCAGCGGTGCCGGCGACTATCGGCAACTGCAGTTCGACCGTGCGGGCCAGCAGCTGGCCTTCGTCAGCAACCGCGACTACGTGGCCGAGCACCCGCCCAAGGCGGGCGAGAAGGCCGCAGAGAAGTCTGATCCCACGCCCTACAAGCTCTTCCTTTGGCGCGCGGGCGAGGGCACGGCCACGGTGTTGGTGAAGACCGGAACGCCCGGGCTGCCGACCGGCTGGGCGCCCAGCGAGCATGCGCCGCTCAGCTTCAGCCGCGATGGGCAGCGCCTCTTCCTCGGCACGGCGCTTGTGCCCAAGCCCGAGCCCAAGGACGCGCCCGAGCCGATGAAGGTCGATCTCTGGTCCTGGAAGGATCCTGAGCTGCAATCGGTGCAGAAGGTCAGGGCCGAGCGGGAGCGCCAACGCAGCTACCGCGCGGTCGTCCATCTGGGCGTGCAGCCGCGCTTCGTGCAGCTGGCCAGCCTCGACGTGCCCAACGTCATCGTCAACGACAACGCGCGTTTTGCGCTCGGCATCAGCGAGCTGCCCTACCGCATGCTGCAGTCCTGGGACTCGCTGTACCACGATGCCTACGTGGTCGATCTGCAGACCGGCATGAGCCGCCTGCTGGCCAGCAAGCTGAGGGAGGCGCCGACGCTGTCGCCCGCCGGCCGCTATGTGCTGACCTACGAGCCCGCGGCCAAGCGCTGGTCAGCCTGGCGCACGGAGGATGGACGCAAGATCGAGCTGACCCGCGGGATCAAGACGCGCTTCGACAATGAGGAGGACGACCGGCCCGAGCCCGCCAACGCCTACGGCATGGCCGGCTGGACCGAGGGCGATGCCGCGGTGGTGCTTTACGACAGGTTCGACCTGTGGGCGATCAGCCCTGAAAGTGCTGACGGCGTCTCTGCACGCAATCTGAGTTCCGGCTACGGCCGCAAGTATCAGCTGCAATTGCGCTACCTCGGCCTGGACCCGGACGAGGAGGGCAAGGCCCTGCCGAGCCAGCCCTGGATCCTGTCCGCGACCCACGACGTCAAGCGCTCCAGCGGCTTCTATCGCATGGAGGCGGGCGGCGGCGAGCCGAAGGTGCTGGTCTACGCCGAGAAGATGATCGGTGGCCTGCTCAAGGCCCGCCAGGCCGAGGCGATGCTGTTCACGAAGCAGAGCTTCACCGAGTTCCCTGACCTTTGGGCCGCGCCCGCGGGCGCACTGGCCAGCGCGGCCAAGATTTCCGCTGCCAATCCGCAGCAGGAAAGGTTGAACTGGGGCACCCAGGAACTGATCAGTTACGTGAGCGCAGACGGCCGCAAGCTGCGCGCGCTGCTGGCCAAGCCCGAGAACTACGAGCCGGGCAGGAAGTACCCGTTGATGGTGTACATCTACGAGCGCATGAGCGACAAGCTCTACAACTACGTGCCGCCCGCGCCGGCGCAGAACATCAACGTGACCCGCTACGTCAGCAACGGCTACCTGGTGCTGCGGCCCGACATCACGTACGGCGTCGGCCGTCCGGGTCGCGATGCGCTGAACGCCGTCAGCGGCGCGGTGCAGCAGCTGATCAGGCAAGGCCTGGTGGATCCCAGGCACGTGGGCATTCAGGGCCACAGCTGGGGCGCCTACCAGATCAGCTACATGATCACGCACACCCGCATGTTTGCTGCGGCCGAGGCCGGCGCCTCGATGGCCGACATGGTCAGCGGCTACGGCGGCATCCGCTGGGGCACGGGCGTGAGCCGCGCCGTGCAGTACGAGCAGGGCCAGAGCCGCATGGGCGGGCCGCCCTGGGCCCTGCGCGACAAGTACATCGAAAGCTCGCCGATCTTCTTCGTGGACAAGGTCAAGACGCCCTTCCTGACCATCCACAACGACGACGACGACGCCGTGCCCTGGTACCAGGCCATCGAGTTCTTCACCGCCCTGCGCCGCCTGGGCAAGGAGGCCTATTGGTTCAACTTCAACGGTGAGAAGCACGGCCTGAAGGAGCGCGACAACATGAAGTACTACACCGTCCACATGGCCGAGTTCTTCGACCACTATCTTCAGGGCGCACCGCGGCCCGAATGGATGGACAAGCCGGTGCCGTATCTGCAGCGTGGCAAGCGCGATGTGATGCCGCTGTTCAAGCCCGTTAGCCCCTGAGGCGATAATGCGCCTGTGAAGCAAGCCAGACCGCCGCTGGGGCAAGCGCAGAAATGCAGCCCTGGAGGAAGGTCCGGACTGCATAGAGCGGCGTAGCAGCTAACGGCTGCCCGGCGTAAGCCGAGGATCAGAGCAACAGAGACGAGTCCGACCGGGTCCGGTTGCGGGTGCTCTGCAATCGCAAGATTGCAGCCACCCCGGCCGGGCCAAGCCCGGCCGGGGTGAAACGGGCAATCTCTACGCGCAGCAACACCAAGTAGGCCAGTATTGATGCGGCTCGCAGAGCTGGCGGGTAGGTGGCACCGAGCTGGGCAGCGATGCCCGGCCCAGAGGAATGGCGGTCACGCCGGGGGCAACCCCGGTGCACAGAATCCGGCCTATCGGCTTGCTTCACTTTTTCTTTTTTGTTGTGCGCATTGCGGCGATATTGCGCAGTTGCGCATATCTGTGTGCGAGCGTTCCCCACTATTCTTGTCCGGGACCGCGATGACATCGGCAGCCATGCTCTGCCGGGCCGCGGGTTCATGACACCGGGACGGCCGGAGGGCAGGCCCGGGGCAGGGAGTGCACCATGTCATTCAAGTCTTTCCGTGTCCGCACCAAGCTGCTGCTTGGCTTTGCGCTGCTCGCGCTCATCGTGCTGGTGGTCTCGGGTCTGAGCCTGAGTTCATTGGGGCGTTCCGACGAGCGCTTCGTCGGCTATCTCGATGGCGTGGGCCTGCGCGAGCGCGCGGCCAATGAACTGAGCTCCGCTGCGGCGCAGCGCGCCATCGCGGCGCGCAATCTGGTGCTGGTGACCGACGAGCGCGACCGCGAGCTGGAGAAGACCGCGGTCACCCAGGCGCATGAGGCCATGCAACGGCACCTGAGCGAATTGAAGAAGCTCGTGGCCGCCGAGGCTGGCGCCAGCGATCGTGAACGCGCGCTCGTGGCGGCGATCGACGGCGTCGAGGCCAAATACGGCCCGGTGGCGCTGGACATCGTGGCCAAGGCTCTGGCCGGCGAGCACGAGGCGGCCATTGCCAAGATGAACAAGGAATGTCGGCCGCTGCTCGCAGCCCTGCACCAGGCCAGCGACGACTACATTGCCTTCGAGCATCAACAGGCCGCCGCGCAAGTGGAGGCGGCCACCCACGCCTATGCCCGCGACCGGCTGACGCTGATCCTCGTGAGCGTGGCCGCCCTGGGCGTGGCGATTGCGCTGGGCTGGCTGCTGGCCGATGCGGTGACGCGGCCGCTGCAAAGCGCCGTCACGCTGGCCGAATCGGTGGCCGCAGGCGATCTGCGCTCCGACATCGTGGTAGACCGCGACGATGAGATGGGCCAGTTGCTCGCCGCCCTCAAGCGCATGAACAGCGGCCTGGTGGAGATGGTCGGCCAGGTGCGGCTGTCGGCCGACGGCATCGCCACGGCCTCGCGCCAGATTGCCAGCGGCAACCAGGACCTCTCCAGCCGCACCGAGCAGCAGGCCAGCGCCCTGCAGCAGACCACCAGCTCCATGCAGGAGATGACCTCCACGGTGATGCAAACGGCCGAGAGTTCACGCCAGGCGCGCGATCTGGCGCAATCGGCCGCCGACGTGGCCGGCCGCGGCGGCGAGGTGGTGCAGCGCGTGATCAGCACCATGGGCGAGATCTCGCAGTCCAGCCGGCGCATCGGCGACATCATCGGCACTGTGGACGGCATCGCTTTTCAAACCAACATCCTCGCGCTCAATGCGGCGGTCGAAGCCGCGCGTGCTGGCGAGCAGGGCCGCGGCTTTGCCGTGGTCGCTGGCGAGGTGCGCGCGCTGGCACAGCGCTCGGCCCAGGCCGCACGCGAGATCAAGACCCTGGTGGGCGAGAGTGTCGAGCGCGTGGCCGCGGGCAGCCAGCTCGTGGGCGAGGCCGGCGAGACCATGACGGACATCGTCAGCCAGGTGCGCCACATGACCGAGCTGATGGCCGGCATCAATGCCTCGGCCGACGCGCAGAGCAGCGGCATCGGCCAGGTCAACCAGGCCGTGGCTTCGATCGATCAGGGCACGCAGCAGAACGCGGCGCTGGTGGAGCAGAGTGCGGCGGCTGCGCAGAGCCTCGAACAGCAGGCTGCAGGGCTCTTGCAGGTGATCTCACAGTTCAAGACTTGAGCAAAGCCTCGATGGTCTGCTGCACGGCCAGGCTCTCCGCGTAGCCGGGCAGGCTGTGCGACTGGCCTTCGGTCATTGCCGCCCATTGGTGGAGCTGGTCCGCCTGTGCGGTGGCGCGCAGGGCCACAGGGTCGGGCAGGGGCTGCAGCGCGCCGAAGCGCCGCTGCTCGATCTCGGTGAACCATTGGCGCAGCTCGATCTCGCCCTCGGCGGTGCGCCACAGCATGCGGTTGATGTCGGCCGCACCCGCTTCCGGGTCCACGCGGCCCGAGATGCGGATGGGCACGCCGTCCGCCATCAGCTCGGCGCGCAACACGGTCTCGGCGCCGCGCCCATCCCCGGGATAGCTGACGCGCTGCGCCGCCACCCGGGCCGGGCCCAGCACACGCTGCAGCACGAAGATGAAATGCGAGAGCACCTCGCGCGTGAAGCCGCCCTCGCTGCGCTCGGACAGCCAGGCGCCCGCGCCCGCCTGCCAGGGCCGCGGCCAGGCGGCGAAGGCCAGTTCCAGTTCCACCTCCTGCAGCGCGCCCAGCGGCAGGCGCGAGGCGGCGCCGAAATTCGTCTGCAGCAAGGCCAAGCCAGGCGAGGAGGCGAGGGCGAAGTTCACCGCCGCGCGGTGGCCTTGCGCGTGGATGCGGTCCACGCAGGCCTGGCCCGCGGCGAAGTCGGTGGTCAGCGGCTTTTCGCAGAACACCGACAGGCCCGCGTCGAAGGCCTGTTCGCTCAAGGGCATGTGGGCCGCCGGCGGCGTGGCGATATAGAGACCGTGCAGGCTCGGGTGCCGGATCACGGCCGCGGCGTTCGGGGCGATGTGCAGATGCGGCCAACGCGCGAGGGCTGCGGCCACCGCAGCGCTGCTGGCGTCCCAAGCGCTGACCACGCGCAGCTGCTCATGGCCCTGGAGCCGTTCCAGCATGCGTTGGCCCATCACACCTAGGCCGATGACGCCGATATTCAGTAATGCTTGCATTCACTTATCAAGGTTGAGGGCGCGAGTGTAGGGGTTCGGTAAAATTCACAATCCGGGGACTTCACGGTCCCGCCAGCGGCCCCCGTCTCGGGCCGCACCGACACTCCTCTCCATGAATCCAGAAGCCAGCCGCCTGTGGCGTGCACCGCGCTGGGCCCTGTCCATCCTGCTGGCAGGCCTGGCGATGGTGGGTCCCTTCTCCATCGATACCTATCTGCCGGCCTTCTCGGGCATTGCCGACGCGCTGGGCGCCACGCCCTTGCAGATGCAGCAGACGCTTTCAGGCTACCTGCTCGGCTTCTCGCTGATGAACCTGTTTCATGGGGCGCTGTCCGACAGCTTCGGCCGCCGGCCCGTGGTGCTCACCGGCATGGCCTGCTTTGCTCTGGCCTCGGCCGGCTGCGCCATGGCCAGCGGCGTCGGCCAGCTGGTGATCTGGCGCGTGGTGCAGGGCATGTCGGCCGGCGCCGGCGTGGTGGTTTCGCGCGCGGTGATCCGCGACATGTTCCCGCCGCACGAGGCGCAGCGCGTGATGTCGCAGGTGACGCTGTTCTTCGGTGTGGCCCCGGCCGTGGCGCCGATGATCGGCGGCTTCCTGTTCGTGCATGGCAGCTGGCGCGCGATCTTCATCTTCCTGGTGCTGGTGGGGATGGCGCTGTTTACCGCCAACTGGCGCCTGCTGCCCGAAACCCTGCATCGCAGCGCGCGCCAGCCCTTCCACGTCGGCCCGCTCCTGCGCGAGTACGCGCGGCTGCTCACGAGCCGGCGCTTCCTGCTGCTAGCCTTGGCCGCGGGCGTGCCCTTCAACGGCGTGTTCCTCTACGTGCTGTCGGCGCCGGTCTTCCTGGGCGAGCACCTGAAGCTGCCGCCCACGCAGTTCTTCTGGTGCTTCTGCTGCGTGGTCGGCGGCATCATGGGCGGCGCCTGGTGGAGCGGCCGCCTGGCCGGCAAGATTCGCCCGCGCCAGCAGATCCGTCGCGGCTTCATCGTCATGGGCGCGATGGCCATCGCCAACGTGGGTCTGAACCTGCTGCTGCCGCCCAGCCCTTTCTGGATCCTGCCCTTGCTGGGCGTGTTCGCCTTCGGCTGGGCGCTGATGACACCTGTGGTGACCATCCTCGCGCTGGACCAGGTGCCCGAGCGGCGTGGCCTGGCCTCCTCGCTGCAGGCCTCCATCTCCAGCGCAGCCAATGCGCTGGTGGCTGGCGTGCTGGCGCCGCTGGTCATGCACTCAATGATCGCGTTAGCACTTTGCTCAGGGGCCATGATGCTTGGCGGCCTGCTGGCCTGGACCTACGTGAAGCGCGACGTCACCTAACGCTCAACTTATGCTGATGGCTGTCGATAATTTCGGATCAGGCCGGCTTCGCGGCCAGGAGCCTTGAATGTTGCGTCCGCTTTGCCGTTGTCTGCTTCTCGCCCTGACGCTGCTGTTGTCGGTGCAAGCCCCCGCGCGGGCTGACGACGCCGCGTCGGCGCCGCTGGAGCAGCGCCTGGCCGACCGGCTCAAGGAACCCAACCTTGGCCTCAAGGTCGAGAACAAGGCGAAAGGGGCCGGGGAAGGCAAGGCCAAGCCTGCTGCCGCCAAGGCCAAGGCCGACGCCAAGATGCCGGCCCTGCCGCCGGCTTCGCAATGGGCTTACGCCGGCGATGCCTCCCCCCAGCGCTGGGCCGAGCTGGCGCCCGAGAACCGCATCTGCGGCACCGGCACGCGCCAAAGCCCCATCGACATCCGCGAGACCATCAAGGTGGACCTGGAGAAGATCCAGTTCGACTACCGCCTGGGCAGTTTCTCGGTGCTGGACAACGGCCACACCATCCAGGTCACGCCGGCGCAAGGCAATTCGCTGACGGTGATGGGCCGGCGCTTCGAGCTGACCGAGTTCCACTTCCACCGCCCGAGCGAGGAGCGCGTCAATGGCCGCTCCTACGACATGGTGATCCACCTCGTGCACAAGGACGCCGACGGCAACCAGGCCATCGTCGCCGTGCTGATCGAGCGCGGCCCCGACAACAAGCCCCAGCCCGCCGTCCAACTCGTGTGGAACAACCTGCCGCTGGAGCGCAACCAGCCCGCGATGGCCAGCGTGCCGCTGGATCCGACCCAGCTGCTGCCCGCGGACCGTGCCTACTTCACCTTCATGGGCTCCATGACCACGCCGCCCTGCAGCGAGAACGTGCTGTGGATGGTGATGCGCAATCCGGTGCAGCTGACGGCCAACCAGATCGGCATCTTCACGCGGCTGTATGCGATGAATGCGAGGCCGTTGCAGTCGAATTCGGGCCGCCTCATCAAAGAGTCGAACTGATCAGAATTTGCTCTTGATCGGGCGCAGCGGCGTGCCGAAATACTCCTGCTGCAGCGCCTTCTTGAGCGGCGGGAATTCCAGCGTGGCCTCCGGCACCGCCACATCTGGCAGCCGGCTCAGCAGGTCGCGGATCAGCGTCAGGCGGCCGCGGCGCTGGTCGTTGAAGTCGACCAGGGTCCAGGGCGCGTGTTTCGTGTGCGTGGCCGTGAGCATGCGGTCGCGCGCGAGGCCGTATTCCTTGTAGAGCCGCCGTGCATCGACGTCGATGGAGGAGAGCTTCCAGCGCTTGAGCGGATCGGCCAGGCGCTCGGCAAAGCGTTCCTCCTGCTGGGCCTGATCGACCGTGAGCCAGTACTTGAACAGCAGGATGCCGTCGTCCACCAGCAGCTTTTCAAAGACCGGCGCCTGCTTCAGAAAGGCCGCCGTCTGCTCGGGCGCGCAAAAGCCCATCACGGCCTCGACACCGGCGCGGTTGTACCAGCTGCGGTCGAACAGCGCGATCTCGCCAGCGGCGGGCAGGTGCTCGACATAACGCTGGAAATACCAGGACCCCTGCTCGCGCTCGCTTGGCTTGGCCAGCGCCACCGTGCGGCATTGGCGCGGGTTGAGCGTCTCGCTGATGGCGGAGATCACGCCGCCCTTGCCGGCCGTGTCGCGCCCCTCCACCAGCACGAGCAGGCGCTTGCCGTGGTGCTGAAGCCAGTTGGCCACGCCGTTGAGTTCCAGCTGCAGCGGCGCCAGGCGTTCCAGATATCCGGATTTGCCCAGCTTGCCGGCCGCGCCGTTCATCTTCTTCTTGCCCATCGTTGCGACTCCTTGTGGGCCCCACTATGCCAGCGGCTTGAGCAAGCCCGCAAACTGCCGCTCGAAGTCCTCCACCGCCGTCGGCCGCCCCAGGACAAAGCCTTGGCCTTGCTCGCAACCGAGCTCGATCAGGTGCGCCAGCGTGGCTTCGTCCTCGATGCCTTCGCCGGTGGTGACAAGGTTCAGGCTCTTGGCCATTTGGATGATGGCGCGCACGATGGCGCGGTCCTGCGGGCGTTCGCTCAGGCGGCGCACGAAGGACTGGTCGATCTTGAGCTTGTCGATCTCGAAGCGTTGCAGGTAGGAGAGGTTGGAGTAGCCGGTGCCGAAGTCGTCGATGGACAGGCGCAGGCCCAGGCGCTTGAGGCCGTGCAGGGTCTCCACAAAGGTCTCGGGATCGTGGATCAGCGCGGACTCGGTGACCTCCAGCTCGATGCGGCCCGGCGGTACGCCATGGCGCTCCAGCGCCGCGGCCACCACCGATTCCAGCGTGCCGCGCTTGAACTGAACGGTCGAGACGTTGACCGAGAGCACCAGGCTGTCGAAGGGCGTGCCATTCCACGCGCGCACCTGGCGGCAGGCCTCGCCGAGCACCCATTGCCCGATCTCCACCACCTGGCCGCTGCGCTCGGCCACGGGGATGAAACGGCCGGGCGGGATGTTGCCGCGCTCGGGGTGCTCCCAACGCAGCAGCGCCTCGGCGCCGATCAGTTGGCCGCTGGCCAAGTCGACGAGCGGCTGGTAGTGCAGCTTGAATTCACCGCGCTCGATGGCACCGCGCAGGCTGGTGCTGATGTTCAGGTCTTCGAGCATGTTGGCGTTCATGCGCTCGTCGAAGAAGCGGAACACGTTGCGGCCCGCTTCCTTGGCATGGTGCATGGCGATATTGGCCTTCTGCATCGCGCTCTCGAAATCGCGGCCGTCACCGGGGAAGAGGGCGATGCCGATGGAGCAGGAGATGCCGATGGGCAGGCTCTCGAACTGGAAGGGCTCGACCATCACCGCAAGCACGTGCGAGGCCATGGCGGCGGCCTCGTTGGCATCGCCGAGGTCGGAGAGCAGCAGCAGGAACTCGTCGCCGCCCAGGCGCGCCACGGTGTCGCGCCCGCGCGTGTTTGCCTGCAGCCGCGCCGCGGCCTGGCGCAGCAGCTCGTCGCCGGCGCGGTGGCCCAGGCTGTCATTGACGTGCTTGAAGTTGTCGATGTTGACGTAGACCAGGGCCACTTGGCGGCCATGGTGGCTCGCGTAGCTCATGGCGCGCTCGGCAATCATCTGGCTGGCCACGCGGTTGGGCAGGCCGGTCAGCGCATCGTGCGTGGCCTGGTAGCGGATCTTTTCGGTGGCCTGATTGACGCGCAGGACCTCGGCCTGCAGTGCCTTCAGTGCCCGGCGCAGATCGCCGGCCAGCATCGCCACCATGACGGCGAAGACCACCAGGATGACTGCCGCGTAGACCCATTGCGCCCAGCCCGGCGCGGCCACGCTGAAGTGGTGCAGGCCGGACACTTCGGCCCAGGTCATCAGCGTCATCGCCACCAGCATGAAGCCCAGCAGCAGCAGGAAATGCCGCAGCCGCGTCAGCATGTTGGCGATCACCAGCACGCAAGGAAAGATCAGCACGGCCGGGCTGTACAGGCCCTGGTTGAAGGCCATCACCGTGGTGGCCAGCAGCGTGAGTGACCAGAGGATGCAGACGCTGGCCAGTTCGGTGGCGCCGAAGCGGTTCATCAGCGTGCTGGCGCCGACCAGCGCGAAGCCTCCGGCCAGCATGCGGGCGGTGACCCAGTCGCCGCTCAAGGCGGTCGTCAGGCCGGCAACGAACAGGCCCAGCAAGACCAGCCGGGCAAGCTGCACGAGGCGCTTGGAGCGCAGCGGCATGTCAACCTGCGTGGGCAGGTCCGGGTCCAGGTCTGGCAGCGGCGATGGCGGAGGGGCACTGCTCATCACGCCAGCTTACGGATGGGCCTTGCACCAGGCTTGCGCAGGTCTTGCCTGTTGGCTCAAGCCCACGGCCGATGGGCCAACCAGTGGCGCGCATCTTGAAGATGCTGCTCGGCAGTCCCCGGCTTGGCGGGCTGATCGGTCAAGCCGGAGTCCAGGCCATGCTGGCGCATTTCGGCGGTGCCGAGCCCGAGTCGGGAACCATACCGCAAGCGCTCAGCCGAGGGCGTGGGGTATTGCCTCATGCTATTTGCCGACGGATGGGCCGCTCTGTTTCTGCTTCTCTTGCTCTTGCTCTTGCAGTTGCTGGATGAAGGGCTGCGCGGCCTCCAAGCCGTAATTGAGCCTCACCTTCTGCATCACGCTCTCCTTGTCGATGGTCCACTCCTTGAACGAGGCATTGGGCGCAACATTGCGGCGCATCTCCGCGAGAATGTCGCCACGGCTCACGCCTGCTTCGAGGCGGCTCTGCCAGAGCTTCGCCCATCGAGCGGAGGGCTCGTCGCGCACATCCTGCGCCAGTGAAGCGAGTGTTCGGTAGGCCTCGTCCGCATTTCCGGCGTAGGCGTAGGCCAGTGCCGCGGATTGGCCGAGCGTGTCAACTTCGCGCGCGGAATGCCAAGTCGATATGACACCCTGCAGCGCTGCGCCGCTCGGTTCATCTGTCGCGGCCACTTCTGCCCTGAAGGCTGCGAGTGCAGCTTCCGAAGATTGAGGTCGCAACTCGCGCGCTTGCTGAAGATGGCGCTGCGCGGCCTCGAGATATGAGCGCCTGGCATCGCCCTCGTTGCGTTCGGCGAGACGCAGGTTCGCCATACCCAGCAGATACCGAGCCTCAAAATCGGCGTCATCGCCCTTGAGCGCGGCATTCAGCCGAGGCATGGCGTCCTGCGGATTCCCCCAGTCGATCTGCGCCCTACTCAGGGTCAGGCGGCCAAGGTCGTCGTCCGGGAAGCGGGCCGCCAGAGCGGAGACCTTCTTGAGGAGTGCCTCCCCCGCCTGCCTGTCCGGGCACGACCTCAATGCGGCATCCGCCATGACGAATTCGCCCGCAGCACGGGGCAAGGTGCGGAAACTCACCCGCGCGGCCGGAAGGGATGGAGATGCCACTCGCAAGGCTTCCGCGCCGCGAAGGCTATACCGCCACATCACCGAGCCCATATCGGATGTCTTCACATCGAAGGCGCGTTCAAATGCGATCGTCGGGGACGCTCCACTGTCGACCAGCATGAGATACCGGTTCAGACGCTTGCGCTTGTCTTCGGACGACAGCATGTAGTGCATCAACAGCCAGGATTTCGCCTCGAACTCCAGGCGAACGCCGGCGTCGCCGGCATAGTTGTGGGCGTTCGCGATATTCCCCTGCAAGACGTCGCCGTATTCCAGGCTGTAATGTCGCCCTGCATCGAGAAATTTCAGATAGTGGGCGACGGCTCTCGGTATCCGCCCCACGACCATCTCGTTTTCAGAAAATCGCACGCTGGAGAAATACTGAGCGAAGCCGTCGATGAAAGAAGCGGGGAAGCGTATGTTCGTATGGCGATAAAGGAAGTGCCGCGCATACGCCTCGAAGGCATAGGACAGCGTGTCGTTCAGTGGAGACTTGTCAAGCTGCTGATCGCCAAGGCTGGTGACGCGCTCCAGATGAACCGCGAACCCCTCAACGCCGGAAGTGCAGCTGCTGTACAGGCCGACAGCATCGGTCGGCACGCTGTCGTCGATCTCACGCAGGTCCGAAGACCGGCTGTGGTAATAGAGCGTGAGTTTGGGCTCCTTCTGATCGTCCTGAAGGATGGGCTGGGTGTAGATGCGCAGCAAATGATCGAGCTTTTCCAGGTTGTCCAGCAGCAGGGTGACGTCGCCCTGCTCGGCATCGGAAAACACGACGAAGCGCAGGCTTTCGGCCCGGAACCACTTGGAGACCGCGCCCGTTTTGCCGACTACCTCCACGCGGTCCAGATTCGCCTGGTCAGTTTGCTGGGCACCGACGGAGCCAGCCGAGAGCACGCAGAAGGCGGCGGTGAGCACGTTTGCCCAAGTTCCGTTGCGCATGGATATTCCCTCTCGATGGACAGGTGCTATGCCGAGGATCCGATATTCATCGTGAACGCTGCTCGATGTGCAGGATAACGCGTTGGTACCCGAAAGCAGAGCTCGCCGACCGGCAGTTCCTGGCCGACTGCTGTCCTGACTTCCGACTCAGTCCGAGCACCATCGCCCACTCCACCTCACTTAGCTTGCCGTCGGCGAACCTGAAAGGGAACTTGTCGCTGCAGATTTCCGCAAGGCCGCGGTACGCAATCCAGCTGGCGCCGCTTTCGTCGGGCGCGCCAAGCAGCCTCTGCATTTCGGCCACGCTCGAAGTGCCAACATATATGTCGCTCACAAGGTGCCCGCTTCGACTGGCCCGCAAGCGCGCTGGCACTTGCTTGCTTGGCATGTCTGGCGATTCAAACCAGGAAGTTTGAACACCCAGTCCTTGAAATTCCTTCTTGACTAGATGACCGTCGGCTCTAGAAGCTTTGACCTTCGACGGTTCGGCCAGGTCAACGGAGGCTTGGGTGTATCCCTCGCCGAATCGATAAAGGATCTTTCTGGCTGACAAGAAGCGGTGCGTTGGGCTTGAGTCTGCCGTTCGCCGGCGCTCGGTCCTGGTCGACTACCGAAGAAGCTGCCGAGCCTGAGCTGTCTTCAGCCTCACGAATTCAGGTCCGAAGAGCAATGGGATGGACGCCCCCACCCGTAACGGCATGAAAGTGCCAAAGTGGAAGTGTCGTCAACCACTTGAACCGAGAGGGGCGTCCACCATGAAGATTACGACTGTTGGCATCGACCTGGCAAAGAATGTGTTCCAGGTTCACGCAGTGGATGAACGCGGCAAGGTTGCCCTGCGCAAGCAACTGCGTCGCGACCAGGTGGCAGCCTTCTTTGCGAACCTGCCGCCTTGCCTCATCGGTATGGAGGCCTGCGGCAGCGCTCATCACTGGGCACGCACGCTGCAAGGGTTTGGCCACACGGTGCGGTTGATGTCGCCTCAGTTCGTCAAGCCGTACGTGAAGAGCAACAAGAACGATGTCGCGGATGCTGAGGCGATCTGCGAGGCCGTCGCCAGACCGAACATGCGGTTCGTACCCGTGAAGAGCATCGAGCAGCAGGCTGTGCTGTCGCTGCATCGAGCGCGGCAGGGCTTCGTCATTGCCCGCACGGCGCAGGCCAATCAGATTCGTGGCCTGCTCGGAGAGCTGGGGCTCGTCATTCCCAGGGGTATCTGCCATATCGCCAAACAGGTGCCCGCGCTGCTCGACGATGAGAGCAATCAGTTGCCGGCGACGTTCCGTCAAATGATTGCTCGTCTGATCGAGCACCTCAACGAACTGGACAAACTGGTCAAGGGGTTCGAGGACCAAATCAAGGCGTGGCATCGCAGTAGCGAGCTCAGTCAGCGGCTCGAGAAGATTCCAGGCATCGGCCCGCTGGGCGCCAGCGCGCTGGTGGCCTCCATCGCCGACGCGAACAGCTTCGAGAACGGTCGCCAGCTCTCGGCCTGGCTCGGGCTGGTGCCCAGGCAGCATTCGAGTGGAGGCAAGCCAACGCTCTTGGGCATCAGCAAACGCGGTGACGTGTACCTGCGAACGTTGCTGATCCATGGGGCTCGCTCCGCTATCGTCGCGGCCCAGATGAAGGCGGTGAACACCAACGTGTGGCTGGCGGGGCTTCTCAATCGACGACATCCGAATGTGGCAGCTGTTGCACTGGCCAACAAGAACGCGCGGACGGTTTGGGCACTACTGGCTCACGGGCGCGAGTTCAAGCCTGGCTATGTACCCCAGCGGCTTGCCGCCTAGCAAAGACCGAACAACCAGTACCAAGGAGACCGAACCACCGATTGCTCAGGCGATCACACAATGATGGCAAGACAGGTTAGACCGTGGTTGGCAAAGCCCAGAACGACCGCAGCACCTTGAGTGCGAGAGAGCGATAGAGGAGCCGACCAGCAAATCCCATCAGGGACAGCGGCGACAAGCCGCAGCGAAAGTCCGAATGTACGGGTGCAATCGAACCTTCATGTCTTCATCAACTGATTGCCTGGCAAACCGGGGGCGTCCATGTACGGTCGTTCGCGGCGCTGCCAGTTATCCCCGAGCGTGAGCATGGGCGGCTGCTCACGCCATGTCTCGCCCAGTCGGGAGACAATCGCATCTTGATGCGCATTCTGCCGACACTCCCCGCGATGCTACTGCTGGCGATGCTGCCAGTCGCGGGCGCGCCGGTGCCCGTCGAAAGCATCGAATGGCTGGCCGCTGACACTCACAAGGCCGAGCCCGGCAAACCCAACGACGGGATGGCGGACAAGCTGGTCAGCTATATGCAAAGCCACTGGCCGCAGGTGCGGCACCAGATGGTGACGGCCAACGCCAAGCGCAGCTGGCAGGTGATCGCCGCGGGCCAGCACGCCTGCACGACCGCCTCGGCACGCACGCCCGAGCGCGAGAAACAGGCCTACTTCGTCAACACGCTGCTGGCGCCGCCCGTGCAGCTGATCGTGCGCCGGGACAAGCTCGCCGCCCTGCGCCGCAATGCCGCCGGTGAGGTCGATCTTGCGAAAGTGCTCGCCCAGGCGCAGCTGCGTGGCGCGCTGGTCGAAGGCCGCAGCTATGGCGACGCGGTTGATCGCGTGCTGGCGCAGCGTCCCGGCGGCAAGCCGACCGTGGCCCTGTATCCCGCCGCCGACTTTGGCAGCCAGTTGCTGGCCATGGTGGGCGCCGGGCGCGCCGACTACACCATCGACTATGCCGCCGACTTGGCCGTCGATGTCGATCACGTGCGGCTGAAGGCGCTGCTGGTCAGCGTCCCGATCCAGGGTGCCAGTGAGCCGCTGCCGGCGGGCATCGCCTGCCCTCGCAACGAATGGGGCCTGGCTGCGGCCCTTGGCATCGACAAGGTCTTGGGCACGCCGGCCGGGGCCGCCATGCTGCGCAATGCCTTCCAGCAGTGGGGAAATCCGGACGGCGACATCGACCCCAAGTTCAACGCCCAAGTCGAGCGCTTTTACCAGGATCGCGCCAAGCCTTCACTGATCCGCTGATTCACAAAAAAGCCGGCTGCCGGAAAGGTCGTTCAATATTCGAGCGGAGCCGCCCGCGGCAGCGGGTCTCGCATCATGTGTGCATTGATGGCCGCGTTTTTCTGCCGGGCGCGACGCGCTCTTACAGGCGGCATCGGTCAGCATGCGGGAACAGGCTCCGGTGGGGGCAGGGGTAAATGACTTCTGTTCCCCCGCTTGCCATGCGATGTAAAGACTCGTCGTGACTCAACGTGACATGAAAAAGGCCTCTAGCTTGTTGATTTACCTAGAGGCCTGAGAGGTCGTGCAATGTCCAGACATGCTGAATTGGTCCCTCCGACAGGAATCGAACCTGTATCTGCCGCTTAGGAGGCGGCCGTTCTATCCATTGAACTACGGAGAGCGCGCCGCATTGTAAGAGAGCTGCGTCACTGCCATTTCCACTGCCAGATCAGCTCCAGTGCGTTGTCGTCCCCGGTCTGCGCGCGCAGGGTGAAGCGCTGGGCTATGCGGTAGATCAGTTGCCAGCTGCCGGTGGTGGTGTTGATGCTGCGCTCGTAGCCCACGTACCAACGGTTGGAGAGCTGCTTGCCCAGGTGCACGATGGTGTCGCGCGTGCTGCCGTCGCCGCTTGCATCGGTCTGGCGCACGGACAGTTCGTCAAGGCCCAGGCCCTTGATGACCTTGTCGGAGCTGCTCTGGCCTTCGCCCGCCAGCAAGGCCAGCGCGGCCTGTTGAAGCAGGCTGGTGTCGGTGCGGCCCAGGCTGTCGCTGCCATGGCCCAGGAGCAGCCAGGCGAGCTTGTCGGTGTCGCTCATGTCGGGGTCGGAATAGAGTGCCACGCGCGGGCTCTGCGCCGTGCCGCTGACCAGTACGCCCACACGCTGATCGCTGTTGGCGCGCAGGGCGAGGATGTCCAGCTGCGGGTTGTCGTAGGGGCCGACGAAGGTGATCTCGCCGCGCTCGATGTCGAGCTTCTGCCCGTAGGCCGCATAGCTGCCGCCTTCGGTGCGCACGCTGCCCTTGACGCTGAGCTGCCCGTCGGTCTGGCTCAAGCGCAGCGCGCCGCGCAGGCGGCTCTCGAAGCCGCGACCGCGCAGGCGCAGCGAATCCCCCAGGTCCACGGCAATTGCGATCTGCGTCTTGCGTGTGGAGGCGGTCTCGGGCACCGGCGGTAGGTTCGGCGAATCGGGCCGCAGCACGTAGACGTCGTCGCCCAGGCTCGGAGCGCCCGAGCGCGAGAAGTCGAACAGGCCTTCGTCCACGTGCAGGCTGCCATCGAGCTTGAGCGCCTCGGCATCAAGGCGCATCTGCGCTTCGCCGCTGGCGACCAGCTGGCGATCCAGGCGGCCGAGCACGCCGAAATGATCGGCCTTGAGCTGCACCTCGGCCTGCGGATGCTCGCCGAGCGTGGCGCTGCCGCTGGCCTGGATGCGGCCCTTGCCGCCGCGCAGCGAGGCTTGGGCCAGATGCGCCGTGGCGCCGTCGAAATCCAGCTGGAAGGCGCCTTCTGACCAGTCCACGCCCTGCAGCAGATTGCGCAGGGTGAGGCCCTGGCCTTCCATCTTGCCGCGCAGATGCGGGGCGCCGAGGCTGCCGCTGAAGTTCAGGCCCCCCGACATGCTGCCGCCCAGGCGCCAACCCGCCGGCAGGAGCGCACCCCAGGTGCCGATCTGCGTCACCTGCGCCTGCAGCTCGCCGCCCAGTTCGGCCGTGCCCGGCGGCACCAGCGCATCGGCCGCCGTGCGCGCGCTGACACTGCCGCTTAAACTGCCCCAGCCCGTGCCTTCCAGTTCGGGCGTGAACAGCCAGCGGCCTTGCTGGGCCTCCAGGTTCAGGCGCATGCGGCTGAGGCCCAGGGCCTGGCGGCGCCCGCTTTCATCGACCACGATCAGGTCGCCGCTGCGCCGCTCGATCAGCGCCTGCAGGCCCACGGCTTCGTGGCTGTGCAGGCGCACCGTGCCGCCCACCACCAGATCGCCGCTCCAGCCAAAACCGGGCTGCCAGCGCGCGAGCAGCGGCGCCACGGCCAGCGGTTCGAGATCGAGCACGGCGTCGATCTGCGGCAGGCCGCCTTGCCGGCGCGGTGCATGCCATTGCAGATCGCTCCAGCGCCATCGCGCGCCGCCGAGCTCGATCTGGCCCGGTGCCAGCGACGCGTCGGTCAGCACCTGGTCTGCGCTGAGTTTGAGCGTTAGCTGCAGGTTTTGCGCATCGACCCAGGCGGGCAGCTTGGCATCTCCGGGGCGGGCCTGCAGGCGGGCGATGTGAGCGGCCCAGGTGCCGTCCTTGAAGCCGCCGTCGAGAGCCAAGTGCGCTGCGCCGGCCAGCAAGGGCTTGTCGCCGAAGCGGTTGCCCGCCGAGGGCGGACGCAGGCGGCCTTCCAGATCGGCGGACAGCTGGTGCCTGGCGGGCGTGCCGCTGAACACCAGCCTGGCCTGCACGTCGCGTGCTTCGAGCGAGCCCTTCAATTGCCCATCCTTCAGCGTGGCCCGGCCGTCGAAGCTCAGCTGGTGCTGTGCATCGAGCGCGAGCTTGAGCTGCGCCTCGCCGCTGCCGGCCAGATGTTGGGAGCCGAGGAAGGCGTCGAAGACCGACAGATCGGGTGCGCTGAGGTGGGCCTGGCCATCGAGCGTGGGCGCTGCCGGCGTGCCGCCGAGCCTGGCGTGCAGATCGGCCTTGGCCTGCGCCATCGAGAGTGCCGCCTGCATATCGCCATCGGCATAGTGCACCTCGCCCTCGAAGCTGGCCGCGCCCCAGAGGCTGGGCAGCAGCCGCACATCGGCCCGGCCAGAAGGCCAGCCACTGGCGGCGGCCTGCAGATCGACGTCGAGCTGCGCGGTGATGGCGGCCTTGGGCGCGGCGGCCCAGAAGGCATGCGGGTCGAAGTCGTGCACATGTCCCTGCGCGCGGGCGCGCCAGCCGGAGCCCGTGAGCGCGGCCTCGCCCTGCGCTTCGGCCCGCGCGGCGCCAGCTGTCAGCGCCGCATGGCGGACGACAATGCGCTCGGCGCTGAGCAGCGCATCGAGATCGGCCTGGGCTTGCGTGCCGCTCAGACGCGCCGTTAGCGAAATCGGCTCGTTCGGCGCACCGGCCACCTCGGCCGTGCCATTGAGCAGCAGCGGCGCGGCTCGATTGTCGAGCGCCTCCGGATGCAGATTGGCCAGCCTCAGGCGAAGGCGCCAGCGCTGGCCCGGCTGCAGCCGGCCCTCGCCCTGCACGCTGCCGCCACCGGGCACGCGTGCGTCCAGGGACTGAAGCAGCAACTGGTCGGGGCTGTCGGGCTGGGCCTGCAGGGCCAGCTTCAGGCTTTGCACGGGCAGGCGTTCCTGGTCCCAGCGGCCCGCCAAGGCGTTACGCAGCTCGACCTGCACCGTGGCCGGCGCCTGCCAGCTGCTGGCTTGCAAGACCGCCTTGCCGCTGAGCTGGGTGCGGGGCAGGGCGGTGCTCAGCGCGTGCAGGTCGAAGGCCTGCACCTCGGCCTGCAAGCTCTTGAAGGGCCAGGGCGCGAAGGGCTGAACGCCCGCCTCGATCTGCAGCCGCTGGCCCGCATCTTCGAGCAGGGCATGCGTCTGCAGCAGCGCCAAGGGGCCCCGGGCCGTGAGGTGGCCGTGCCAGTCGCGCGCGAGGCCTTGGGCATCGAGCGTGAGCTGCACAGGCAGCGCGCCTTGTGTACCGATCTGCGCTTGGCCGCTCAGGCGCAGCTGCTCCCAAGTCAGCGACTGCAGCTTCACGCTGTGCTGCTGCTCGCCGAGACTCAGCGCGGCTTGCAGATCAGAAAAATGCAGGCTGCCTTGCTCGACGCGGCCGACGCGCAGCTGGCTCACGTCGATCCGCAGCGGCAGCGAAAGATTCTTGGGCGCGGTGGCCGGCTCCTTCGATGGCGCGAGGGTGACGATCACTGCATCGGCTTCGAGCTGCGCAATGCTCAGGTGGCGCCAGTGCCAGCTCGCGCCCTGCCAGCGCAGGCCGTCGATGCGGATCTGGCCCTGGCCATCCGGCAGCGTATAGACCAGGCGCCGCGCCGCGAAGCCGCCGAGCAGCGTGCCCTCGGGGGCATCCACCGCCAGGCCCGGCACCTGCTGCAGCAGCCAGACATTGCCGGCCGGGTGCTTCACGGCCCACAGGCCGAAGCCCAGCGCGGACAGCAGCGCGAGCGTCAAGAGGCTGGACAACCAGAGCAGGACGCGGCGCATCAGAAGCTCATCCCGACGCTGAAGTGCAGCCGCCACTGCTTGGCTTCGACGCCGCGCGCAATGTCGAGCTTCAGCGGGCCGACCGGACTGCGCAGGCGCAGGCCGACGCCGTAGCCCCAGACGGGGCGGAACTCCTGCCAGCGGTCCGCCGCATTGCCGGCATCCACGAAGGCGGCGCCCCAGACGGTGGGCCAGTCGGCGCTCAGCGGATGGGCGGCTTCCAGGCTGCCGGTGGCGGCCACGCGGCCGCCCACGGTGGCGCCGTTGACCTGCGGACCCAGATCCTGATAGCCGTAACCTCGCACGGAGTCATCGCCGCCGGCGCGCCACAGCAGCTTTTGCGGCATGCCCACGTCGGCACGCGCGAAGACCTGGTCCAGCTCCAGCCGGGTGCTGCCGAACCAGGAGCCGCCCAGCGGCTGGTACGCAGCGAGCTTGAGTTGCGCACGGCCGAAGAAGCCGGTACGCGCATTGCTGCTGTCCGCGCGGCCTGCACCCAGCAGCAGCAGGGCCTGATGGCCTTCGGTCGGCAGGATCATGCTGTCGAGCCGGCGGCGCGTCCACTGGATATTGCCGGAGAGCGCCTTGCCCGTGTCGCGGCCCGCGGCCGTGGTGTCCTGCGAGCGCAGCAGCTCGGCGTAGACGAGTCGTTCATCCGTTTCCGTCTCGCGGATGCGGCCCAGGCGGGTGCTGAGGTTGGTCTGCACCTCGTCGCCGCTGCGGTCCTGTTCCAGTTGCACGGAGGCGATGTTGCGCGAGTAGTCGGGCTGCGGATGCGAGCTAATTTCCAGCTCGCCCAGGCGCTGGTCGCGGCCATAGACGAACTTGCTGCGTGCCCGCAGCGGCAGGCCGAAAGGCTGGCGGTTCAGCAACTCCAGCGACGCGCTCTGGCCCGTGTTGGCGTGATAGCCCACGCCCGTGGTGGCTTGCATGCGTGCGGCCTCGTGCACGCGCACGATCACCGGCGCCGCGCCTGCGTTACCTTCCTCGGCCAGCAGCTGCACGCTGACGCTGTCGAACAGCAGGGTCTTGCGCAGCCGGTCCTGGAAGTCCTGCAGCAGCTGTTCGTTGTAGGGCGTGCCGGGCGTGAAGTTGGCCAGGCGCTGCACGACCAGGGGCGAGAGGTAGCTCAGCCCTTCGATGCGCAGCTCGCCCAGATGGTAGAGCGGGCCGCTGTCCATCGCCAGGCTCAAGCTCACGGCGTTCTTCTCGGTCTCCACCTTGGCGACCGTGCTGATCCAGCGCGCCTGCGCATAGCCCTGCGTGTGCGCGCGGTTGAGCGAATCGACCTTGTTCGAGGCCCAGTCCGATTGCGTGAAGGCCTTGCCGATCGACAGCTCCCATTCACGGCGCAGGCTGTCGGCCAGGGGCTTGCCGTCGATCTCGCCGGAGAAGTGCAGCGTCACATCGCTGACGCGGGCACGCTCGCCTGGCTCCACGATCAGGTGCAGGGTGTCGCCTTCGCGCTGGTTCCTGACCTGGGCATTGAAATAGCCCTCGGTCTGCAGCAGGTCGCGGCTTTCAGCCGGGGCATTGGCGCTGAGGCGGTCGAACTCGCTGTCCGACAGCTCCACCTTGTCGCGCAGGGCGCGGGCCAGTTCCAGGTGCTGGTCCAGCAGCTCGCGCAGGCTTTTGGGTGCGTCGATGCTGAGCGTTAGCGCGCCGGCTTGCGCTGCAAATGCCAGCAGCAGGAGTGAGGACAGCAGCCGACGGATCATTGCGACAGCAGCCGCATCGCGCCTTCGAGTCCGGACAGCGAGAGCGGGAACATGCGCTGGTGCACAAGCTGCTGGATCAGCGCAATGCTTTGCCGATACTGCCAGACGCCTTGCGGTTCCGGGTTGATCCACGCGTACTTGGGGAAGGCGTTGGTGAGGCGCGAGAGCCATTCGGCGCCCGGCTCCTCGTTCATGTATTCCACGCTGCCGCCGGGCTGCAGGATCTCGTAGGGACTCATGGTGGCGTCTCCCACGAAGATCAGCTTGTAGTCCTTGTTGTACTTGCGGATCACGTCCCAGGTGGGCATTTTCTCGGCGAAGCGGCGGCGGTTGTTCTTCCAGACGAAGTCATAGACGCAGTTGTGGAAGTAATAGAACTCCAGGTGCTTGAACTCGGTCTTGGCGGCGCTGAAGAGTTCTTCCACGCGGTGGATGTGCTCGTCCATGGTGCCGCCCACGTCCATCAGCAGCAGTACCTTGACCTTGTTGTGGCGCTCGGGCTGCATGCGGATGTCGAGCAGGCCCGCGTTGGCGGCGGTCTTGTGGATGGTGTCGTCGAGGTTGAGCTCCAGCTCCGAACCCTCGCGCGCAAAGCGGCGCAGGCGGCGCAGCGCGACCTTGATGTTGCGGGTGCCGAGCTCCAGGTTGTCGTCGTAGTCGCGGTAGGCGCGCTGCTCCCACACCTTGACGGCACTCTTGTTGCCGCCCTTGCCGCCGATGCGCACGCCGGCCGGGTTGAAGCCGCCATTGCCGAAGGGGCTGGTGCCGCCCGTGCCGATCCAGCGGTTGCCGCCTTCGTGGCGCTCCTGCTGTTCTTCGAGCCGCTTCTTGAGCGTGTCCATCAGCTCGTCCCAGCCCAGGGCCTCGATCGCGGCCTTCTGTTCGGGTGTCAGCTCGATTTGCAGATGCTTCTTGAGCCAGTCCTCGGGCAGCTCCTTGGCAAAGTCGGTCAGCAGCTCCACGCCCTTGAAGTAGGCGGCGAAGGCGCGGTCGAACTTGTCGAAGTGGGCTTCGTCCTTGACGAGCGAAGTGCGGGCGAGGTGATAGAAGTCTTCGGTCGAAGGTGGACCCTCAGCGCCGATCACACCGGCCTCCAGCGCTTCCAGCAGCGTGAGGAACTCGCGCACCGACACCGGCAGCTTGGCGGCGCGCAGGGTCTGGAAGAACTGGATCAACATGGGATTTCAGGCCTTGTCGTACCGCTTGAGCCAGTCGAAGAACTCACCGTACCAGAGTTTGCTGTTGCGCGGCTTGAGCACCCAGTGGGTCTCGTCCGGGAACCACACGAGGCGCGAGTCCACGCCCTGGGCCTGCAGGGTGTTGTAGTAGGCCAGGCCTTGCGCATCGGGCACGCGGTAGTCCAGCGCGCCGTGGATCACGAGGGTGGGCGTCTTCATCGCGCCGGCAAAGGTGTGCGGGCTCTGCGCGGCGATCTTGGCCGGGTCCTTCCAGTACCAGGCGCCGAGTTCCTTGACGTGCCAGGTGTAGGCGTCGTCGGCAAACATGGCCTGCCAGTCGAAGCAGCCGGCGTGGCAGATGTAGGCGGCATAACGGCCTGCTTTGACGTGGCCGTTCATCCACGCGACCATGTAGCCGCCGTAGGAGCCGCCGGTGGCGAAGACGCGCTTCCTGTCGGCCCAGGGCTTCTTGAGCAGCCAGTCGGTGGCGGCCTCCACGTCCTGCAACTCCAGCTCGCCCCAGCGGTGGGTGATGGAGTCGAGGAAGGCGTGGCCGAAGCTCGACGAGCCGTGGTAGTTGACCGTGGCCACCACATAGCCCTGCGAGGCAAAGGCCTGATGGTTCCAGCGCCAGTGCCAGCTGTCGCCCATGGCGGTGTGCGGGCCGCCGTGGATCAGATGCAGGATCGGGTACTTCTTCTTGGGGTCGAAGCCGGGCGGATAGTTGAGCCACATCTGCACCTGCTCGTCCTGCGCGCCCTTGAGCCACACCTCTTCATGCGTGCTGGAGGCGTGCCGCTCAAGGTGCGCATCATTGAAGCGGTCCATGCGCTGCGGGTGGATGTCGGCCACCAGGGCCGAGAGCCGCGGTGGGTGCGAGAGGCTGTCGTGGTTGACGACCAGCACGCCCGAGCCAGCGGCGAAGCTCGTGGCGTTACCGCCTTCGAAGACCATGTCCGCGCGGCGCTCGGCCAGGTCGAAGCGCCAGATGTGGCGGCGGCCCTTGTCCTCCGCGTTGAAGAGCACGGCCTCATCGTCCTCGCTCCACACCAGCGGCGCGTTGACCTCGCGGTCCCAGTCTTCCGAGAAGACGGCCCAGCGGCCCTTCTGGTCGAGCACGGCCAGCTGCGTCGGCATGGTGTGGCGCTTGGCCTGGTGGCTGGCGAGGAAGGCCAGGTGCGTGCCGCCGTGGCTGTAGCGCGGCGCCGTGAAGTCCCAGCCCTTGTCCTGCAAGAGCAGATGCGCCTTGCGGCTTTTCACCTCGATTTCCGCCAGGGCGAAGCAGTTGCCGACCTTTTTCTCGGCCGCGGTGTCGCAGGCGAAGACGATGCGCTTGCCGTCGGGCGCGATGTCGAAGCTGTGCGCATCGGGGTCAGCGCGCGTGAGTTCCCAGTCGCTGCCTTCGAACAGGTCGCGCACCGTGCCGCTTTCGACATCGAGCACGTGCAGATGCGGCACGCGGCCCATCGGCAGGTTGCGGTCCCACCAGCGGTAGAAGGCCTGGTCGGTCACATAGGCCGTTTCCTTGCGGTTCTTGAATTCCTTCATCGCCTTGGCCTGCGCGGCCGCGCCCTTGAGCGCGGGCCAGACCCAGGAGATGAAGGCGATGCGCTTGCCGTCGGGGAACCATTTGAAGGCGTCGACGCCAGTGGCGACCGTGGCCACGCGGCGCGCTTCGCCGCCATCGGGCGCGATCACGTAGAGCTGGCTTTCCTCGTCCTTGGCGCCTTCCTGCTCGCGCTTGGCCGTGAAGGCGATCAGGTCGCCCATCGGGCTCCATCGCGGCGTGCTGTCCTTCTCGCCGGCGCTCGTCAGCCGGCGCGGTTCGCCGCCCAGCGTGGAGAACAGCCACAGGCTGGTCGCGCCCTTGTTGTCTTCCATCGAATAGCGGCCGACGGAGGCCACGGCCTGCGCGCCGTCGGGCGAGAGGCTGGGTGCGCCGACGCGCTCCAGGGCCCAGAGGGCATCGACGTCAAAAGGTTTTTTCTTCAGCGCGGTTTTACGAGTTGCCATTGCAAGTGTGTCTTGATGGTGGGCCATTCGGGGGCGGTGATGCTATAGACCGCGGTGTCGCGCAGATTGCCATCCGGCCCGCGTTGGTGGGCGCGCAGGATGCCGTCAAGCTGGGCACCCAAGCGTTCGATGGCGCGGCGGCTTTGCTGGTTGAGGCGATGCGTGCGGAGCTCGACGGCGATGCAAGCGAGCTTCTCAAACGCATGGCCGAGAAGCATCAGCTTGCACTCGGTGTTGAGCGGTCCGCGCTGGGCGCTGGTGCCGTACCAGGTGGAGCCGATCTCGACGCGGCGGTTCACGTTGTCGATGTTCATGTAGGTCGTCATGCCCACGATGCGCCCCGCGGCATCGAAGACTGTGAAAGGCAGCATGCTGCTCTTGGCCTGAAGGTCAAGCCGGCGCGCGATATCCGCGGCCATCTTCTCGGGCGCTGGGATGGCGGTGTACCAGAGCTTCGACAACTCGCCGTCGCGCACGGCTTCGATCAGGCCGGCTTCATGTTCGGGGGACAGCGGCTCAAGCCGCGCGTGCTGGCCTGCCAGCGTGACGGGGGAGCACAGCGCCATCAGCGGTTCCTGCTTTGCATGTAGACGAGCTTCTCGAACAAGGTGAGGTCCTGCTCGTTCTTGAGCAGCGCGCCCACCAGCGGCGGGATGCTGACCTTGTCGTCCTTGGCCTGCAGCGCATCGACCGGTATGTCCTCGGCCAGCAGCAGCTTGAGCCAGTCGATCAGCTCCGAGGTGCTGGGCTTCTTCTTCAGGCCGGGCAGGTTGCGCACCTCGAAGAAGTTCTTCAGCGCTGCGGCCAGCAGCTCGCTCTTGAGCTTGGGGAAATGCACCTGGACGATCCGGGCCATCGTCTCGGCGTCCGGGAACTTGATGTAGTGGAAGAAGCAGCGGCGCAGGAAGGCGTCGGGCAGCTCTTTCTCGTTGTTGGATGTGATGAAGACCAGCGGCCGGTGGCGGGCCCGCACCATCTGGCGGGTCTCGTACACATAGAACTCCATGCGGTCGATCTCGCGCAGCAGGTCGTTCGGGAACTCGATGTCGGCTTTGTCGATCTCGTCGATCAGCAGGCAGACCGGCTGTTCGGCCTCGAAGGCCTGCCACAGCACGCCTTTGACGATGTAGTTCTCGATGTTGCGGACCTTCTCCGAACCCTCGATGCCTGCGAGCTGGCTGTCGCGCAGCCGGCTCACCGCGTCGTATTCGTACAGGCCTTGCTGCGCCTTGGTGGTGGACTTGATGTGCCACTGCAGCAGCGGCATGTTCAAGGTCTTGGCCACCTCCTCGGCCAGCATGGTCTTGCCGGTGCCGGGCTCGCCCTTGATGAGCAAGGGGCGCTGCAATGTGGCCGCGGCGTTGACCGCGAGCATCAGGTCGGCCGTGGCGACGTACTGGTCGGAACCCTGGAATTTCATGGTTTACGCGAAGAAAGCGACGGAAAAATTCAGTATAGGCGGTGCAATAATCGGCCGGCTTTCAAACCAGATAGAACCCTCGGGACCATGAAGAGACTGCTGCAGATTTCATTCGTGCTGGCCGCCGTGTTTGGCGTTTCCTCTGCCATGGCGCAGAACGCCGAAGCCGGCAAGGGCAAGGTTGCCATGTGCCAGGGATGCCACAGCATCATGGGCTACCAGGCCAGCTTCCCCGAGATCTACAAGGTCCCGATGATCGCGGGCCAGAACGCCAAGTACCTGGTTGCGGCCCTGGGCGAGTACGCCAAGGGTGATCGCAAGCACCCGACCATGCGCGGCATCGCAGGCTCGCTGACCGAGACCGACATGGCCGACGTGGCCGCCTACTACGAACAGCTCGGCAAGAGCGTGGCCAGCCCGGCGCAGCCTGACGCGCAGCCCACGGGCTCCGTGGCCGAGCTGCTCAAGAAGGGCAACTGCGTGTCCTGCCATGGCGCCAACTTCAGCAAGCCGATCGACGGCGCGTACCCGAAGCTGGCCGGCCAGCATGCCGACTACCTCTTTGCCGCGCTCAAGTCCTACCAGACCACGGGCAACAAGCTCGTCGGCCGTGAGAACGCCATCATGGCGGGCCAGGTGAAGGGTTTCAGCCACGCCGAGCTGAAGGAAATCGCCAACTATCTGGCATCACTGCCCAGCGAGCTGCATTCCGTGCCGGAGAGCCGCTTCCGCTAACGCGCTGCTTCAGCGGGCTGGGTGATACTCGGCCCGTGCTGAAGAAGATCGCCACCCGACAGGCCCAGTTGGGCATGTACATCCAGTCGATGGAGGGCCCCTGGCTTTCGCATCCGTTCTGGAAGACCCGCTTCGTGCTGAGCGAGTCGGCCGACCTGGACGCCCTGTTGCGCAGCAAGGTCTCGGCCGTGTGGATCGACGTGAGCAAGGGCGCAGACCTCCCGGCCACCCCGGCGGCGCCCGCAGAAATAACGACCACCACACCCGCGGCGCCCGCCGCCGCGCCTGCGCCCGTTGCCAGCCCCAAGGTGCCCATCGCCAGCGAGCTCAGCCGCGCCGCCCAGGTGATCAACGGCTCGCGCCAGAAGGTCATCTCGCTATTCAGCGAAGTGCGCATGGGCAGTGCCGTCAATCTGGAGCAATGCCTGCCGGTGGTGGAAGAGGTGGCCGAATCGGTCTCGCGCAATGCCTCGGCCCTGATCAGCCTGGCGCGCCTCAAGACGCAGGACGACTACACCTACATGCACTCGGTGGCCGTGTGCGCGCTGATGGTGGCGCTGGCGCGCCAGCTCGGCATGGACGAAGCGCAGACCCGCGAGGCCGGGCTCGCCGGCTTGCTGCATGACGTGGGCAAGATGCTGGTGCCGGCCGAGGTGCTGAACAAGCCGGGCCGGCTGACCGATGAGGAGTTCACCGTCATCAAGCACCACCCGCAGCGCGGCTATGCGCTGCTCAAGGCGGGCAATGCTGCGCCGCCTTCGGCGCTGGACGTGTGCCTGCACCACCACGAGAAGATGGACGGCTCGGGCTACCCCGAGAAGCTCAAGGGCGAGCAGATCAGCCTGCTCGCGCGCATGGGTGCCGTCTGCGATGTGTATGACGCCATCACCTCCAACCGCGCCTACAAGAGCGCCTGGGACCCGGCCGTCTCGCTGCAGCGCATGGCGCAGTGGAGCGGGCATTTCGACACCGCGGTGTTCCAGGCCTTCGTCAAGAGCCTGGGCATCTACCCGGTGGGCAGCCTGGTGCGGCTGGAGTCGGGCCGCATGGCTGTGGTGGTGGAGCAGGGTGCAGGGGGGCTGCTCACGCCCATCGTGCGCATCTTCTATTCGACCAACTCCAGGATGCCGGTGCCGGTGGAACTGCTGGACCTGGGCAAGCCCGGCGTGCAGGACCGCATCGTCTCGCGCGAACAACCGGCCGACTGGGGTTTCACGCAGATCGACGAGATCTGGCGCCTCGGGGCTTGAGCAAGCCCTAGACTTGCCCGTCCGATCACGAGGAGGGCTGGCGATGAGGCGCTGTTTCATGCTTGCGATGCTGCTGGGTTTGGCCGTGATGTCGCATGCGGCCCAGGCCCAGGCCCAGACCCTGCGCCTCGCCAGCCAGGGCGACCTGCAGACCCTCGACCCGCATTCGCAGAACGAGAGCATGACGAACATGCTCAATTCGGAGGTCTACGAGTTCCTGATCGGACGTGACCGCGAGCTCATGCTCGTGCCGCAGCTGGCTCTGAGCTGGACGCAGGTCTCGCCGCTGTTGTGGCGCTTCAAGCTGCGGCCCGGCGTGAAGTTCCAGGACGGCACGCCCTTCACGGCGGACGACGTGGTGTTCTCCTTCGAGCGCGCCAAGCTGCCCAGCTCGCAGCTCGCCGTCTATGCCATGGCCACCGGCACGGCGAAGAAGATCGACCCGCTGACCGTCGATTTCCAGCTCGCCAGCGTCAACCCGGTCTTTCTGCAGCACGTCGCTGCCATCAACGTGATGAGCAAGCGCTGGAGCGAGGAGCACCGCGTCACCCGGCCGCTGGACTTCAAGAACGGGGAGGAGAGCTACGCCAGCTTCAACGCCAACGGCACCGGCCCGCTGATGGTGGTCAGCCGCCAGCCGGCCATCAAGACCACGTACAAGCGCAATCCCAATTGGTGGGGCAGCTACGCCGGCAATGTGCAGGAGCTGGAGTTCACGCCGATTGCCAACGACGCCACGCGGCTGGCCGCGCTGATCTCGGGCGGCATCGACTTCGTGCTCGACCCGGCCCCGCGCGACCTGGCCCGGCTGCGCACGACCGAAGGCATCAAGGTGCTGGACGGGCCCGAGAACCGCATCATCTTCATCGCCTTCGACCAGGCGCGCGACGCATCGCCCTACGTCAGGGTGCCTGACGGCAAGAATGCAGGCAAGAACCCCTTCAAGGACCTGCGCGTGCGCCGCGCCCTCTACCAGGCCATCGACATCGAGACGCTCAAGACCAAGCTGATGAACGGCCAATCTGTGCCTACAGGCGGGCTGACACCGGCCTCCATCGGCGCCTACGACGATCCGCAGATCGAGGCACGCCTGCCTTACGACCCGGCCGCCGCGCGCAAGCTCATGCAGGAGGCCGGCTATGCCGACGGCTTCGAGTTCACGCTCGACTGCCCCAACAACCGCTACATCAACGACGAGAAGATCTGCCTCGCGCTGGCCTCGATGTGGGCGCAGCTCAAGCTGAAGGTCAAGGTCAACGCCATGCCGCGCGTGAGCTACTTCCCCAAGGTCGAGAAGCTGGACACCAGCGCCTACATGTACGGCTGGGGCGGCGCCGTCACCGACGCCGACGTCATCATGACGCCGGTGTTCCGCAACCGCGGTGAGAAGGGCGTGGGCGCCTACAACTACGGCGGCTGGCGCAACGACAAGTTCGATGCGCTCGCCGCGCAATCCAGCGTCGAGGGCGACCCGGTCAAGCGCGAGGCGCTGGTCAAGGCCGCGCTGCTGGCTTTCAAAGAGCAGGTCCACATGATCCCGCTGCACCGCCAGATGATCCCTTGGGCGATGCGCAGCAATGTCACGGCCGAGCACCGGGCGGACAACTGGCTGCGCGTTGAGCGGGTCAGCCTCGGGCGTTGATGCCGCGCCCGTGCCCGAGATAGATCGCCAGCGCCAGCAGCGGCAGCAGAGAGCCCACGAGGGCCACGTCGGACCAGTCGTGGCGGAACAGCCAGCCCGCTGCTGACGAGGCCATCGCCGCGCCGGCAAAGAAGATCGCCATGTAGAGGCTGTTCAGGCGGTTGCGCAGGGCCGGTGCGAGGGATAGCACCTCACGCTGGCCCACCACATGATTGGCCTGCACACCGGCATCCAGCACGATGGCGGCCAGCACCATCAGCCACATCGGCCCGCCCTGCCAGGTGGCGGCAAAGGCGACGGACGTGACCAGCATGGCGACGATGCTGACCACGCGCGTGTGGCCACGGTCCGCAAGCCGGCCGGCGATCGGCGCAATCAAGGTGCCGCCGGCGCCCGCCAGCGCGAAGAGGGCAATGGCATGCTGGCCATGGCCCTGCGAAGCGAGCAGCCAGGGCGATGCGGTCCAGAACAGGCTGAAGGTGCCGAACAGCGCCGCGTGCGTGAAGGCGCGCTGGCGCAGCACGCGCTGGCTCGTGAACACCTGCCACAGCGATCCGATCAAGGCCCCATAACGCTGAGTTCCAGCGGGTTGCAAGGGCTTGAGGTTGCGCCACAGCACGATGATGAAGAGCGCCACCGCGAGGGAGCCGAGCGCGAACACCGAGCGCCAGCCGAATGCGCTTGCAATCGCGCTGGACGCCGGCCGCGCCAGCAGGATGCCCAGCAGCAGGCCGCCCGTCATCGTGCCCACCACCTGGCCGCGCTTCTCCGGCGCCGCCAGATGTGCGGCCAGCGGCACCAGCATCTGCACTGCGCAGGCCGTCAGGCCGACGAGAAAGGACGCCACCAGGAACACCGCGCCCCCTGGCGCCACCGCCGCGGCGGCCAGCGCCACCGCCGAGCCGCCCATGGTGCTCAGCACCAGGCGCTTGTTCTCGACCCGATCACCCAGCGGCGTGAGCAGCAGCAAGCCGGCGCAATAGCCGAGCTGCGTGAGCGTCACCACCAGGCCGGCGGATTCGGGCTTCAGGCCGACATCGGCACCGATCAGCTCGCTGAGCGGCTGCGCAAAGTACAGCGCTGCCACCAGCAGCCCGCAGGCCGTGGCCATCAAGCCCAGCATGCCGCGCGAGAGCGCATCGGCCGGCGCGCTGTGGCCGGCCGCCAGTTTCGAGTCGATCATGCAGGGCTCCGGCGCCCCAGGGCTGGCAGGGCCAGCGTCGTCATTCGGCTGAACATCGTGGTTTCGGAAGAGGGGTCAGTCAGAAAGCGCTCTTGATCACGCCGCCATCGACGCGCAGGGCTGCGCCCGTGGTGGCCGAAGCCAGCGGGCTGGCGACATAGGCCACGAGTGAGGCCACCTCTTGCGGCGTGGCGAACCGCTTGATGATCGAGGTGGGGCGCACACGCTCGAAGAACTCGGTCTCGAACTGCTCGAAGGTCTTGTTGTCGGTGCGTGCCAGCTGGTCAATGAAGTCGCCCACGCCGCGTGACTTGGTCGGGCCGGGCAGCACGCAGTTGACGGTGATGCCCGTGCCCGCCAGGGATTCGGCCAGCCCGCGCGAGACGGCCAGCTGGGCGGTCTTGCTGACGCCGTAGTGGATCATCTCGGCCGGGATCTGCACGCCGCTCTCGCTGGAGATGAAGATGATCCGGCCCCAGTTCGCCCGTCTCATCGCCGGCAGCAGCAGCCGCGCAAGGCGCACGCCGCTCAGCACGTTGACGTCGAAGAAGCGCTGCCAGTCTTCATCAGGAATGTCCTCGAAAGCCTTGGGCTCGAAGATGCCGAGGTTGTTGACGAGGATGTCGATGCCCGGATGGCGCTCGGCCAGTTCCTGCGCAGCGCTGGCCAGGCTCAGATCGCCTGCAAAGCCTTCAACGCTGCCCTGCGTCTCCTCGCGGATGCGCTGCGCCGCCTCATCAACGGCGGCCTGCGTCCTGCCATTGACGATGACGCGCGCACCCTCACTCGCCAGCGTGCGCGCGATGGCAAAGCCGATGCCCGCCGTGCTGCCACTGACCAAGGCGATCTTGCCGCGAAGTTGTAGATCCATGTGGGGCTCCCGAGTCGAGAAGCGAATGTGCCGTGTTGCGCGCCAGGATGCCCGGGTGGGATGCAATCAGCCTTGAAGTTGTGGGGGCATCGGCACAACTATCTCCATGCGCAGGCGGTCGTGGGAGATGAACTATCAATTCCGGCCATAGCGCTAATTGCCTGAACCGCCGTGCTCAAGGCAATCGGCGGCCAAAAGCCTGCCAGCGTCGGCTTTGGACATTCAGAAGCCGCCGCCGGATCTTGAGGGCGGCGAGCGCCGCTCTCATGTTGAACTCGTCTGGCCCTGAAGATCCGCCATTTGGTGGCGCATCCTCTCCAGCG
>Ga0265327_10000492_pt1 | contig 69221 bp, 63 predicted proteins | sample 41621metaG_FD_202089 | JGI IMG/M metagenome (GOLD analysis project Ga0265327, IMG submission 202089) | Rhizosphere microbial communities from Carex aquatilis grown in University of Washington, Seatle, WA, United States - 4-16-21 metaG | ecosystem: Host-associated > Plants > Roots > Rhizosphere...
GACTGGGCAGGTCAATGAATTTATCGCGGATTTCAAGGCCGCGTGATGCAAAATGGAGCGGGCTCATGACGGCAACCCCTTACCTGCATCCATCAACCTATTCCGACAATCTTTCCCTACTGGTGGAGATCCGGAATTACATTAAACGAAAACCGCCTGGGGAGCTCACGGCGGATGGCCTTTGCGACCATATCACCGAGACAACGCGGCTTACCGCACGTGTCATCGCCTTGTTCGCATGGTCCCTCGGGCACTGCGCGGTAGCGAACGGGGAAATCGACGAGGAACAACGTCGTCGAAGCTTTTCCCTCGGTAATCTGCCGGTCTGTCTCGAAGACCGGGCCTCCGTGCTGCCCGGGGAACTGGAAGAACTGAGCGACCTGCTTCGCCGCAGTCTCAAGCGCTATCGGCAATGTCAGCGCTTGGACGAGTTTGCCTTGTCCAGGGATACGATGATCGCCGGTCAGCCGGATCAGGACAAAGAACCGGAACCTCGGCGTTGGTCTTTCCGGGCCACGGCAACCGGAAGGCCAACCGAAAATCGAGGGCCGCATAGCTCCCAATTTTTCACCGAAAAGGAGCGGTGACCCATGCAAACGCCAATACAGGAGCGGCTTTATAGGGCTGGATGCCGCGCCGTCGCCCTGGCACGCCTTGAGCGCTTCCCGGCGTCGGTTCTCCAGTTTCTATTCCGCTTCAGCGTCGCCGCGGTGTTCTGGAATTCGGGCCTCGCCAAGCTTCCGAGCTGGGATACGACGGTCGCACTATTCCAGGAGGAATATCGCCTGCCCTTCCTGCCGCCGGAGCTGGCCGCGACCCTTGCCACCGGTATCGAGCTCGGCTGTCCCGTGCTCCTGGTGCTGGGGCTGATGACGCGGCTTGCAACCTTGCCGCTGCTCGGCATGACTTTCGTCATCGAAGCCTTCGTCTATCCCTTGCACTGGATCGAGCATCTCGGCTGGACCTCTTTCCTGCTTTTCATTCTGACCCGTGGCCCCGGTCGAATTTCGCTCGATCACTGGCTGGCCTCATGGTTCCGTGGGTGAGGCAAAGACATTATCATATAATTTCTATAATACTACTTATTGACTGAAAGTTCCATGATATGGCACCCTTCGGCTGAATTTTTGGACGCCAGCATTTTTGGCCCGTCCGCTCGATTCCGCCGTCGGCAAAGGTCCATTCGCGGCCATCGAGGTCGATGACCACCCGCCATCCCGGCTTCCATCCGCCGCGAGCTTCCGACCCACTCCGCGATCCGGGGGGATGGGGCTGCGATTTACGCACTGGTTGTTCCCCATGAAATCATGATCTTCATGTTGGGGAATTGAGGAGAAAAGTGAATGTGGGTGGTTCGGGTTGCGTTGCAGAAGCCCCATACCTTCGTGGCATTGGCGCTTCTGCTGCTCATTTTGGGGCCGCTTGCCATTTTGCGCACGCCGAAGGATGTGTTCCCGAATATCGGGATCCCGGTCATCAGCGTCATCTTCAATTACAACGGGCTGCCGCCGGGGGAGATGGGCGACCGCATCGTCGGCATTTTCGAGCGCTACCTGACGACCACCGTCAATGATGTCGAGCACTCGGAATCGACATCATTGAACGGCATTTCCGTCGTGAAGATCTTCTTCCATCCAAGGGCCAATATCGATGTCGCCCAAAGCCAGGTGACCTCGATCTCGAATGCGATCCTGCGCAACCTGCCGCCGGGAACGACGCCGCCATTCCTCCTCATCTACAACGCCTCGACGGTGCCGATCCTGCAACTGGCGCTCACCAGCCAGAAGACCTCGGAGCAGGAAATCTTCGACATCGCCAACAGCCTGATCCGCAGCGAGATCGGGACGGTTCCGGGCGCCTCGATCCCCTACCCGCTCGGCGGCAAGACAAGGCAGGTCCAGGTCGATCTCAATCAGCCGGCGCTTCAGGCGCACGGCCTCTCGCCGCAGGATGTCCAGACCGCGGTCGCGGCGCAAAACCTGATCATCCCGGCCGGCACAGAGAAGATCGGCAGCTTCGAATACAACATCAAGCTGAACGGCAGCCCCCTCGATGTCGAGGAGTTGAACGACCTGCCGATCCGGACCATCGCCGGCTCCACCCTCTATCTGCGCGACGTTGCCCATACCCGCGACGGCTATGCGCCGCAGCAAAACATCGTGCGGGTGAACGGCCAGCGCTCGGTGCTGATGACCATCCAGAAGACGGGCAGCGCCTCGACCCTCGACGTCGTCGATGGGATCAAGAGCCGCCTGCCGCATCTTCGCGACATTCTGCCGCCGGATTTCGAGGTTCGCCCGATCGCCGACCAGTCGGTCTTCGTCGAGGCCGCGATCGCCGGGGTCATCCAGGAGGGCGTGCTCGCCGCCGCGCTGACGGCGGCGATGATCCTCCTCTTCCTGCGAAGCTGGCGCTCGACCCTCATCATCGTGCTGTCGATCCCGCTTTCGGCGCTGGCTTCGATCATCCTGCTGGCGGCGCTCGGCGAGACCATCAACATCATGACGCTGGGCGGGCTGGCGCTGGCCGTCGGCATCCTCGTCGACGACGCGACCGTGGCGATCGAGAACATCAACTGGCATCTGGAGCACGGCAAGGATGTCGAGACCGCCATCCTCGACGGCGCGGAGCAGATCGCCCTGCCGGCCCTGGTCTCGACGCTGTGCATCTGCATCGTCTTCGCGCCGATGTTCTTCCTGGCGGGCGTGCCGCGCTATCTGTTCGTGCCGCTGGCGGAGGCGGTGGCCTTCGCCATGCTGGCTTCCTACATCCTCTCGCGCACCCTGGTGCCGACGCTGGCGAAATACTGGCTGCGGCCGCATGTCCCGCAATCGGAAAGCCGGCCGGAAAGCCGAATCGAAAGGGGCTTCGATTGGCTGCGCGCACGGTATCGGGCGTCGCTGACCGGCGCGCTGGCGCATCGCTGGCGCGTCGCCGGCGGCTTCCTGGCTTTCACCGGCCTGTCCTTCCTGCTCGTACCCTATCTCGGCGCCGACTTCTTTCCCACGGTCGATGCCGGGCAGATCAAGCTCCATCTGCGCGCCCATAACGGCACCAGGGTCGAGGAAACCGCGAGGCTTTGCGAGGCGGTCGAGAACGCGGTCCGTGAAATCGTGCCCGCCGCCGACATCCAGACCATCGTACAGAATATCGGCCTGCCGATCAGCGGCATCAATCTTTCCTACAGCAATTCCGGAACCATCGGCACAGCCGATGCCGACATCCTGATCGCCCTCAAGCCCGAGCACACCCCGGTCGCCACCGATATCGCGCGCATGCGCAATTTGCTTCCGAGCGAATTCCCAGGCGTCACCTTCTCCTTCCCGCCCGCCGACATCGTCTCCCAGATCCTGAATTTCGGTCTGCCGGGGCCCATCGATATCCAGGTCATCGGCCAGAACGCCGCCGCCAACCGGGTCTATGCCGAGACCCTGCTGGCGAAGATGGCGCATGTGCCGGGCATCGCCGATCTGCGTATCCAGCAGGCCTCCGACGCGCCGGAATTCCGGCTCGACGTCGATCGCAGCCGCGCCAAGGAACTCGGCATCGACCAGAAGGACGTCGCCGGCTCGCTCCTGATCTCGCTCGCCGGCAGCTTCCAGACCGCGCCCGCCTGGTGGCTCAACCCGAAGAACGGGATTTCCTACCCCGTGGTGACGCAGACGCCGCAATACCAACTCGACTCCCTTGACGCGCTCCGCAACCTGCCGGTCACGGGTTCGCCCGGTTCCGCCCCGCAGATACTGGGGGCGCTGGCTGCGATCGAGCGGGGCGTCGGCCCCGCCGTCGTCGCGCATTGGAACGGACAGCCGGTGATCGACATCCTGGCCTCGGCGGAGGGCCGCGATCTCGGCGGCATCGGCAGCGATTTGCAACGGATCCTGGCCGATACCGCGAAGGATCTGCCGCGCGGCTCCAAGGTCCAGTTCCGCGGCCAGGTCCAGACCATGGAGACCTCCTTCACCGGCCTCTATCAGGGACTCCTCTTCTCGGTGGTGCTGGTGTTCCTGCTGATCGTCGTCAATTTCCAGTCCTGGCTGTCGCCGCTCATCATCATCGCGGCACTGCCCGCCGCTGCGGCCGGCATCGTCTGGATGCTGTTCCTCACCGGAACGCCGCTCAGCGTCCCCGCCCTCACCGGAGCGATCATGACGGTGGGCGTGGCCACGGCCAACAGCATCCTCGTCGTCGCCTTCGCCCGCGAACGCATGCATGCGCATGGCGACGATCCGGGCACCGCGGCGCTTGCCGCCGGCATCGCCCGCTTCCGCCCGGTGCTGATGACGGCCCTGGCGATGATCATCGGCATGGTGCCGATGGCGCTCGGTCTGGGCGATGGCGGCGAGCAGAACGCACCCTTGGGGCGGGCGGCGATCGGCGGGCTGCTCTTCGCCACGGTCGCGACGCTCTTTTTCGTCCCTGTCGTCTTTTCCCTTCTGCACCGGCACACGCCCCAGCTTCAGGAACGCCATTGATGACAAGATTGTCCCTGCCCAAGCTATTTGTCCTCGCCGGCGCGATACTGGCGCTCCTCGCCGCCTATCTCGGCATCCGGAATCGGAGCGACGCCTTCGAGACGCTTCGCGCCACCACCGAAACCCGCGCCGTCCGCACTGTCGCCCTCATCCGCCCGGACCACTCGCCGGACATGCAGGAGATCGTCCTGCCGGGCTCCGTCCAGGCGCGGAACGAAACGCCGATCTATGCCCGCACCAACGGCTATCTGAAGCGCTGGCACACGGATATCGGCACCGTCGTCAAGGCGGGACAGCTTCTGGCCGAGATCGACGCCCCCGAAATCGATGCGCAGCTACGGCAGGCCGAAGCCGATCTCGCCGCCGCCAAGGTCGCAAGCCTCCTCGCCCGGAACACGGCCAAACGCTGGCAGGCGATGGTCCGGACCTCCTCGGTCTCGATGCAGGCGACGGATGAGAAGATCGCGGACGCCGCCGCGAAGGAAGCCAATGTCGCGGCGGCGGCGGCCAATGTCGAACGCCTGCGCCAGCAGCAATCCTTCAAGCGCGTGACCGCCCCCTTCGACGGCATCATCACCGCCCGCACCACCGATATCGGCGCACTGATCACCGCCGGCAGCGCCGGCCAGAAGGAACTGTTCCGCCTGACCGACGGCAGCCGGCTACGCATCCATGTGCAGGTGCCGCAAATCTACGGCGGGGCGCTGAAGCCTGGAACAGAAGTCGAGCTGCGTTTCGCCGAATTTCCCGGCCGCGCCTTCAAGGCGAGCCTCGTGCGGACCGCCGGCGCGCTCGACCCTTCGGCCCGGACTCTCCTGGTCGAATTGCAGGCCGACAATCCCAGGGGCGAGATGCTGCCGGGCGGCTATGCCGAGGTGCATTTCAAGATATCGTCCACAAGGAATACCCTGACCCTGCCGGCAAGCGCCCTCCTTTTCCGCGCCGAGGGCCCGAGGGTGGCGACCGTCACCGCCGAAGGCCGGGTGGTGCTCCAGCCCGTGGCGCTCGGGCGGGATTTCGGCAAGACGGTCGAGATCCTGACCGGGCTCCCGCCGGACGGCGCGGTGATCGACAACCCGCCCGACGGGCTTGCCGACAACGAGCCCGTCCGTATCGTGCAGCCCCGCGCCTCATGAGCGCCAAGCCACGGCCTGGGATTCGCCCTATCAGGCTTTCCGGGCTCTTCCAACCCAGTCGGCAAGCCAGATTCCGGCGATCATCGCACCGACGAAGATCGCCGCACTGGCCGGAAAGGCGCCGAGAAGGACGATCGCCGGACCGGGACACATGCCCGAAAGCCCCCAGCCGACCCCAAACAGCGCGGCGCCTAGGGTAAGGCGCCGGTCGATGCGGAAGCGGTCCGGGAACCGGATCGGCTCGCCCAGCAGGGATTGCCCACGCCGCCGCGCCACGGCGAAGGCCGGCAAGGCCACGGCGATCGCCGCCGCCATCACCACCGCGAGCGACGGGTTCCAGTCTCCGGCCACGTCGAGAAAGCCGATGACCCGCGCCGGATCGGTCATACCGGAAAGGATCAGGCCGAGCCCGAAAATCAGCCCGAAGCCGCCCGCGAAAAGAACCCGTAGGATCTGTCCTGGCATTGCTACTTCCACAGATGATGGACGATGAACGCGGTCAACCCAGCACTCCCCATGAAGATCGCCGTTGCGGTCAGGGAGCGCGGCGACAGGTTGGAAAGGCCGCAAACGCCATGCCCGCTGGTACAGCCGGAGGAAAGCCGCGTTCCGATCCCGACCAGCAGCCCAGCCGAGGCCAGGAGCCACGGACCGCCTTGAAGATGGACCGCCAGGGGGCCGGCACCGAGCAGCAGCCCGACCGGAACCGCCAAGACCAGACCGGCAAGAAACGCCCAGGCCCAGGCCGCGCGTGCCCCGGTCACGGCAGCACCGAGGATGCCGCTGATCCCGGCGATGCGGCCGGAGACCAGGATGAATCCACCGGCGGCGGCGCCGATCAGGGCACCGCCGATCGTGCTACGCACCAAATTTGCGACAAGAGCTTCGTCGATCACGTTCCGAACTTCCAGCCCACGGCCACCCCCAAAGCGAACTCGCTGAGTGAAATATTTGATTCGCCCCCGCCGAATCCAGCCGGGATCGAGCCGCTGCCCGTTACCGTGTTCGTCGGCGCATAGAGGGCATAACCGCTGATCTCCCAGCCATTGCCGGCGCTCCAGGTCACACCGGTGGTGAAATGATGCTGGACCACGCCCGGAGCCAGGATGTTGAGGAGCGTCTGGCTGTTCGGAATGGGCTGCGTGCTGTAATTGTAGCCGGCACGGACCTGCCAGTCGGGCGTGAGCTTGTAGTTCACGCCGAGCTTGACGGCGGTAACGTCGCTCCAGCCGAAACCAGGACCGTTATTGGTGCCGAAGGCATTGTCCGGGCCGAGTCCGCCGAGCGAGCCGTTGCTGTTCCCGACGGAAGCGACGCCGCTGTATTCGATCCGGGTCACATCGAGAGCAAGGTCGAGCGCCGGCGTGAGCGCATAGGCGGCCCCGATGCCATAGGTCGACGGAATATCGAAGCCCCCATGCTCGGCGAAGAGTCCGGCATATTTGGAGAAGCGTCCGGACCAGGTCTTCGATTGCCAGAAGGCCCCGACGGAAAGCTCCGGCGTCAGATGGCCGAGATAGCCGAGGCGCAACCCGCCGCCCCAGGCCTGATCGGTCCCACGATCCGAGAAACTCGCAGGGTCCGTCGACTGGCCGTTACCGGCAAAGATGCCGATGCCCTGCGCCTTGAAGAGCTGATAGGCGACATTCGCGGAAAGGCCGATGGAATGACCCTCGGCAAATTTATAGGCGATGGTGGGCGACAGGAAGGCCTGCTCCAGATTGATGCCCGCGACGCCCTGCCCGCCGAAAGCGGCGAAGGGATTCGTTTCGTAATGGGTATTCATGCCGCCATTGCCGTAAACGGCAACGCCCGCTGAAAAATTATCGCTCAAGCGCCGGACATAGCCGAATTCGGGAATATAGAAATTATGCCAGCCGCTTCCGTCATTCTTCCCGTTCAGCCCGGCGCCATTGCCCTCGATCGTGGCGCCGCGATCGGGACGGAAGGCCTCTAGCCCGACATCGAACCGGTCGCCCAGATCGACGATCGCCGCCGGATTGGTGGCGATCACCAGCGTGTCCTTGGGATAGGCGATACTCACCCCGCCCATGCCCTCCGACTGGGTGCCGTAGCCATGCGAGAAATACCCGTCCGTCGCATCCGCCGGCCGCCCCGGCAGGAAAGCCCCGAGTGCTGCCGCGACGAACCCGGCCACCCGGAGCGGCCCATGCTTCGATCCCCTGTTCATGCCGTCTTTCTCCTGAAATTCCATTGTCGCCGAAGCCTCATGATAATTACATGTGTTCTATCATTTTTATAGACTATTTTGGCCCCGTAAACCGTTTTCCCAGCGGAGGGGCAATCGCAATTCAGGATCGTTCGAGCGGTTCCCCTGGGCGGAGCGTGTTGACAGGTTCACGGGCCCGGCGTAGGCAAGCGGAACACCCGTTCCGGCTTCCGGCGTTCGCGATTATTGGGATGGCACGCACACGACAATTCGACCCTTCCGAGGCGCTCGACAAGGCCCTGGCCCTGTTCTGGCGGCAGGGCTACTACGGCACCTCGATCGAGGATCTGGTCGGCGTCACCGGTGTCAGCCGCTACGGCCTCTACAGTGTTTTCGGCAGCAAGCAGGGCCTGTTCATGGCCGCGCTCGACCGCTACCAGAAAAACATGATTGGCGGACTCCTCCATAAATTCGAGCAATCCGACGCAGCACTCGACGCGATCCATGGTTTTTTCGCCGCGCTGACCGAGGCAGCAACCGCCCCTGGGAACAGGCTTGGCTGCCTGATATGCAACACCGCGAGCGAACTTGCCCCCCATGACGCCGATGCGGCGCAAGCGGTCGAAGCGTTCCGGCAACGATTGTCGGGAGACTTCCGGCGCGTGCTGAAAAACGCCAGGGACAAGGGCATGCTCGCCGCCGGTTTCGACATCGACCGCGAAGCCGACTTTCTTACCGGGATCGTCCAGGCCCTGTCCGTCTTGAGCCGGTCGGGAGCCGACCGCAAGTCGATCGAACATCTGCTGGATGTCGCGCTGTCCACTCTCGGGTGATCATCCTCTGGCCATAACGGAATGATAGTTCTGTTTTCATTGACGCATTCAAGAACGTATGTTCTGTATTCGGCAAAATCGGCGGGCCGCTATCGGCGGCAAATTTTGGGGAAGAGAAATCATGACCGAGGCCGCAGACGTGCTTTTCCAGCCGTTTCAACTGGGTTCGCTTAAGCTTCCGAACCGGATCGTGATGGCACCGCTGACGCGCGGCCGGGCCGACCACGCCACCGACGCGCTGGGGGCGGCAGCCGCAACCTATTACGCGCAGCGGGCCTCCGCCGGCCTCATTATTAGCGAGGCGACACAGATATCGCCGCAAGGCAAAGGCTATCCCTGGACCCCCGGCATCTACAGCGAAGCCCAAATCGAAGGCTGGCGCCTCGTGGCCGAGGCGCTGCACGCCAAGGGCGGCCGCATCTTCGCACAGCTCTGGCATGTGGGCCGGATTTCGCATCCTTCGTTTCAGCCCGATGGCGGATTGCCGGTGGGACCGTCGGCGGTGAAGCCCGCCGGCCAGACATTCACAGCGGCCGGCCCCGTCGATTTCGTAACGCCCCGGGCGCTCGGCCTCGACGAACTCCCGGGCATCGTGGAGGCCTATCGTCAAGCGGCGCTGAACGCCAAACGCGCCGGCCTCGACGGGATCGAACTTCATGCCGCCAACGGCTATCTCCTCGATCAGTTTCTGCGCGACGGCACCAACAAGCGGACAGATGCCTATGGCGGTTCGATCGAGAACCGCCTCCGCCTCACGCTCGAAGTGGTCAAGGCGGTGACGGAGGTCATGCCTCCTGACCGCGTCGGCATCCGCATCGCCCCCGCCAGCACCGTCAACGACATTTCCGACAGCGATCCGAATGCGCTGTTCGGGTCACTGATCGAGGCGCTGAACCCGTTCGGGCTCGCCTATCTCCATGTCGTCGAAGGCGTGACCGGGGTGTCGAGGGATCTGGGGGGAGTCGATTTCCCGGCGCTACGCCGAGGCTTCAAGGGGATCTATATGGCCAACAACCTGTACACGCGCGACCTTGCCACCGAAGCGGTTGCCGCCGGAAACGCCGATCTCGTCGCCTTCGGCCGGGCCTTCATCGCCAATCCCGACCTGGTCTTGCGGCTTCGCCTCGGCGCGCCGCTCAACGCCCCGATGGCCAAGACCTTCTATGGCGGCGGCCCCGAAGGCTATCTCGATTACCCGGCTCTCGCCGGCGCGGAATCCTGAGCCGCAAATTCACGATTATCAGGAGATTCAAGATGAAGCTCTATTACAATACGACATCACCCGCCGCCCGCAAGGTCACGATCGCGGCCTCGCTGCTCGGCATCGAGCTTGAGAAGCAAGTGGTTGATACCTTCCGTGGGGAGAATCAGTCGCCTGAATTCCTGCTGCTCAATCCGAACGGGAAGGTGCCGGTCCTGGTCGACGACGATTTCGTCCTCTGGGAGTCGAACGCGATCATCCAGTATCTGGAAGCAAAGAAGCCGAATGCGGCGCTGTACCCCGAGGATGCCCGCGCCCGCGCCGACATTACCCGCTGGCAAAGCTGGCATCAATCGCACTGGGGGCCCGCCTGCGGACCCTATGTCTTCGAGAATGTCGTAAAGAAATTCCGTGGCCTCGGCGACCCCGATCCGGACGTGCTTGCGAAGGCGGCGGTTGATTTCAACCGCTTCGGCCGTGTTCTCGACGGCCATCTCGCAACGCGCCGGTGGCTGGTCGGCGACGGACTGACTTTTGCCGATATTTCAGTGGCGCCGATGCTCATGTATGCCGAACTGGGCCGTTTCCCGCTCGACGCCTTCCCCCACATCAAGCGCTGGTTCGCCCAGATCGAGACCCTGCCGGCATGGGCCGAGACCGGCCCCCTGAAACCGAAGTCATGAGGCTTCGAGCCGAGTGATTTCGGTCAAGCGGCCGGTTCGCCGTGGGAAGTGCTACAAATCAAGAACCCAGAGCTTGAACGATAGGGGATGCTCGCATCCGCTTCACGGCACGGTTGTATCCGGTCGGCCCGAGGATATATGATAGTCATCATTCCATGGCGGGAGTGGCGTGGTCTCTCTGCCGAGGCAACCGAGGAAAGGAAATAGGTATGAATGACGTAGTGATCGCGGGTGCCGCCCGAACGCCGATCGGCAGGTTCCTTGGCGGGTTGTCGACGCTGCCGGCGTACAAACTGGGCCAGATTGCGATTACCGAAGCTTTGGTCCGCGCCGGGGTGGCGCCCGAGGAAGTCTCCGAGGTGATCCTCGGACACGTGCTGACGGCGGGTCAGGGGCAGAATCCGGCGCGCCAGGCGGCGATCGCGGCGAAGATTTCGCTTGAGGCCCCCGCCTATATGGTCAACCAGATTTGCGGCTCGGGACTGCGCGCCGTCGCGATGGGAGCCCAGGCGATCCAGAACGGTGATTCGGATATCACGGTCGTCGGCGGCCAGGAGAGCATGAGTCTGGCGCCGCATTGCACGCATCTGCGCACCGGCGTGAAGATGGGCACGGCGGAGCTGATCGATACGATGCTCAGAGACGGCCTTTGGGATGTCTTCAACGACTATCACATGGGCATCACGGCCGAGAACATCGCGGAAAAGTGGAAAATCTCGCGCGAGAGTCAGGACGCTTTCGCGGCGGCATCGCAACAGAAAGCAGCGGCGGCGCGCGAAGCCGGCCGCTTCGCGGACGAGATTATTCCCGTTACCATCGAAACCCGCAAGGGCCCGTCCGTCGTCGACAAGGACGAGGATATCCGCGCCGACACCACGGCGGAATCGCTGGCGAAGCTGCGGCCGGCCTTCAAGAAGGACGGAACCGTCACCGCCGGCAACGCTTCCGGCCTCAACGACGGTGCTGCGGCCCTGGTGCTGATGAAGGCCGAAGACGCAAAGCGCCGTGCGATCGAACCCCTCGCCCGCATCGTCTCCTGGGCCAGCGTCGGTGTCGATCCGGCGCTCATGGGGGTCGGCCCCATCCCGGCAAGCCGCAAGGCCCTTGCCAAGGCCGGCTGGACGGTGGGCGATCTTGATCTCGTCGAATCGAATGAAGCATTTGCCGCCCAGAGCCTTGCGGTGCTCGAAGAACTCGGCCTCGATCCCGCGAAGGTGAACGTCAATGGCGGCGCCATCGCTCTCGGGCATCCGATCGGAGCATCCGGCGCGCGTGTGCTGACGACGCTGGCCTATGAAATGCGCCGGCGGAATGTTCGGCGGGGCCTTGCGACCTTGTGCATCGGCGGCGGCATGGGCATCGCCATGTGCATCGAGCGGGGCTGAGTTCATCGAACGGGACTGATACAAAGCCCGGCGGTTGCGGCCTTTTCGGCCGCCATCGTCGGGCAGCCTCTCTTCCTTTATCGTGGGCCGGGTCATATGTGGCCATGGATTCTTAAGGATGCGGTATTCGAAAACCCACAAGGCGCAAACCCGAGACCGGATCGTCCGAAGCGCGGCCTCGCTTTTCCGTGAAAAGGGAATAGACCAAGTCAGCGTTCCCGGCCTGATGGCCGATGCCGGATTGACCCATGGCGGATTTTACGCTCATTTCAGTTCGAAGGACGAACTCGTGGCGGCGGCCATTTCGCAGAGCCTCGACGAGACCACGACGCGGCTTCTGGCCCGCGCCGAAGAAGGATCCGGACTGACAGCCGTTATCCGAACCTATCTTAGCCAGGATCACCGGGACGCCCCCGGCCAGGGGTGCGCCTTGGCAGCCCTGGCTTCCGAGGTGGCGCGCGGCGGCGGACAAGGCCGTGGGGCGCTCGGGACGGGATTGCATACCCTCGTGGACCGGCTTGCCGGCCTCGTCAAGCCGCGCCCGGACATGTCGCGGCAGGATCAGACCCTCGTCCTGGTATCGACTCTCGTCGGAGCACTCCTGCTCGCGCGGGCAAGCGACGACGAGAAATATTCGGAAAATATCCTGCAAACCTGCGCCCGGTTTCTTGAGCAAAGCTTTGCGGAGCCCGAATCCGACCAGACCTGCCCCCCCAGATCTGAGGCCCCAGACCAGTGACGTGACGGTCAATCCGGGCGCTCCGCGGACGCCTCCCCCACAGGCGCCAAGAACGCTGCAATGCTCTTATGCACCTGGGGCGCAAACAGAATCCGCCGGTGCCCCAGCCCTGCCGTCTTCTCCACCCCGACCCCGGACAGCGCCGCCGCGATCTTCTCGGCCTCCGCGAACGGAACGAGCTGGTCGTCCTCGTCATGGACCACCAGGATCGGAACACCGGCAAGCTGCTGGCCAAGCTCGGCGATGTCCCAATGCGCCGGCGGCACACCGTTGAGCCGGTTGAGTTCGCCGGTCATCCCGGCAACCGTTCGCGGGCCGACATGGAGAAACTTCGCCCATATGTCCACAACGGTCGGCAGATTGCAGGGCGCGGACAGCAAAACCATCCGGTCCGGCAGGGTTTCACCCCGTCCCGCCCGCCGGCTTGCCGCGGCTACGGCCGCAATTCCGCCTAAGGAGTGCGCGACCACCGCCCGGACATCGCCCAGGGTGTCGAGGACATCGCCCACCCGCTGGACGAACCCGGTCATCGTCGTGCTTTTCTCCGGGGACAGGCCATGGCCGGGCGCATCGAACGCCGCGACCCGGAACCCCTGTTCGGCAAGCGGTTTGATCATGCTGAACATGGCGTTGCTGTCGGCGCCCCAGCCATGCACCAGCAAGACGATCGGGCCGCTCGCCCCCCACATGTAACCATAGGTCTCCGCACCATTGCCGCGAAGCCGGAATTTCCGCGCGCCCAGAGGAAGCCCATGCGACCGGCGGACTCCCCGGCTGCGGCTCTGGAGGAAATGGGCCGTCGCCCATCGCGCCGTGAGTCCCGGTGCAATTCCACCCAGCACCTTGTAGCCGAGCCGGGCCGCCCTGAGCTGGAACGGCACCGTTTCCGGGGGACTCTCCGCCTGCGGTCTATTCGGCATGCGGGACCACCGGCGAATTGAACAGGCCGAGGAGCGACTTGTAGTAGCCTGTCTCCGCATCATAGAAGTGACAATGCGCCACAATTCGGAACAGCCCGCCAAAGGTGAATTTCCGTTCCCGGATCAATCCCGGATAGGCCTGTTTCAACACTTCCGTCGTGCGCTGCAAATTATAACAGGGCACCTTGGGCGCAACATGATGAGCGGCATGAACCGAGATGTTATGGGTCAGGAAATGCAGCCATTGGGGATACCGATAGTCAATGGTGAGCAGTATCCGGCTTCCGGTGCGGCGCCAATTCTCCTTGACGAGAAAGGGCAGATCCTCGGCGGTGTGATGCATCAGGGTCGTGATGCTGAACCAGACATGGATACCGAACCACGGCCCGACGAAATATTTCAGGATGCCGCCAAAGCCGGTGAAATATCCCAGCGCCGCCAGATAGGGAATCAGGAAGAGCGCGACGAATACCATCGAACGGCGCACTTCATCCCGTGCCCGGCTCTGCGGAAAGAAGTCGGGGCGGATGCCCGAGACCAGCCAATAGGCGCCGGTGCCGAACCAGAACAGGACGGTCCGGTTGGACAGATAGTTGAGCTTGGACAAGAGCGGCAGCCGCTTGAACGTCTCCATGTCGACCGGGCGCCAATCCGTGTCCATTTCGAGATTGTTGGTCGCGGAATGATGCATGTTGTGGACGTTCCGCCAGGCATGGAACGGATAGGCCATCGGCAGCAGCGCCAAATGCCCGACCAGGGTATTGAGGCGCTTGGATTTCGAAAACGCCCCGTGGCCGCAATCATGGGCGATGCAATGCAGGCCCCAGCCGCCGAGCCCGGCGGCGATCCATAGCGGAATGTAGAGGCTCCAATGAGGGGCAACCGCAACCGAGGCGACGCCCAGCCCATAGAGAAGATAGCTCGTGAAGAAGCCAAGGAGGCTTCTTGCCAATCTTGGCTCATAAAGCTCTTTCGGAACGACCTCCGACAGCTTGATGCCTTCCAAAGCCTCCATCTTGGCGACGAGTTCGAGATAGGCGGCATCGGGATGATTCGGGGGACCGAGAAGAGCCATCAGTTACCCTCCTCCAGTTGGAAGCGGACTCCATTGGCATCCAAAGCCTCTTCAACCGAATTTTCCCCGGAATCGTGAAGCGCGCTGCCCAGAAAGCTGGCGAGAGAATCGATCGAGGGGTGCTCGAACAGCAGGGCCGGCGACAATCTCCGGTCCATCAGCTTCTCCAACTCGCCCGCGACCTGAACCGCCACTCTCGAATCGAGCCCGTAAGCATCGAATTGCGTCGATGGATTGATCTCCGCCGGGTCGAGCTTGAGCTGTTTCGCCAACCGGGAGACGAGCCACGCCCTGATGGCCGCCTCGTCGACGGGCTTACCGCCCGTCTCGCCGCCGCCATGCCCAAAACCAAAGCGCTTGGCCAATCCCGAAAGCATGCTGCCTTCCGCCATTGTTAAAGTTCCTCTCTCTTGGCTTGATTTTTATTCAGATAGCCCGTGACCCGGCGCCCCTCAGGAGCCGGCCTGTGCCACGGCACGCTTCCGGCGCCGTTCGACATTCGCCGAAGAAGGTTTTTTGAGATCCCACACGAGCCCCAACTGGCTGAACAGCGCCAGAAGCCAGCCGCTGAGGTCGGGCTCCCACCAATAGGCGCCGTGCCGATACCACCAGGAAAAGGCGTGATGGTTGTTCTGAAGCCCTTCTCCGAAGGTGAAGATGGCGACCCACCAATTGTTGGCGCTCTGGTCCTGGGTGTCGAAAGGCCGGCTTCCGAACATGTGGCTGACGGAACCGACGCACCACGCCGCCTGGTTTGCCAGGAACATCCGGGCCAGTCCGCCGAAGATGAAGCCCTGCCAGGCTCCGGCCAAGCCGCCATCGAAATAGGCACCCACAAGCGTGGGAATGACGAGGCCGAGCAGCGCCCAAAGCAGGTAGGTACGGTTCAGGAAGACGAGTTGGCGGTCGCCGATCAGATCCTTCGCGTAATAGGTGACGCTCGAAATCTCATCGGAGAGCATCCACGGCATATGCGCGTACCAAAGCCCCCGAAGCTTCGATTTCCAATCGGAGCCGATCAGGTTCGGCGAATGCGGATCGCCGGGATGGTCGCTATAGGTATGGTGCCGGCGGTGTGTCGCCGCCCAATACAGAAGCGGCCCCTGCGCCCCCATCGACCCGCAGATCGTCAGCACCGCCCGGAAGAATTTGCTGGTCTTGAACGAGCGATGTGCCAGCAGCCGATGGAACCCCATCGTGATGCCGCCCATATGGACGAAGTACATCGCTCCGAACAGGACGATATCCGTGCGGGAGAATTGGTCGATGGCGATGAGCCGCACCGCTTCGATCAGGCCGGCGAACGGAACCACCATCACCGCCAGCGCGGTTGCGCGGATCACGAACGCACTCTGTGCGTTGAGCCGAACTACGCCTTCCGGCGGCGTTACGGCGGCAACGGAACTGCTTCCACTCACGGGAACCTCCTAATATCTACACTTTGGCTATGGCGTGTGGGGGCTATGCTGTGTGGGGGCTATACTGCCTGGGCTTTGTCCTTGGGCCGGCGCACGCCCCAGACAAGACCAAATGCCGCCAATAGCTCGATGAACCAGCCGGAGGGATCGAGCTGCCAGGGCTGGTGGTCGTTCCTCGCATAGAGGGGGCGGAAATGATGGTTGTTGTGCCAGGAGCCACCGACGCTCAGCAGCGACATGAAAGCGATATTTCCGGAATTGCACTTGGTGGCGTAAGCGCGGCGGCCAACGATGTGGGCGAAGGAATTGACCGACCACACCACTTGGTCCAGCAGGAAGATCCGCACCAACCCGCCCCAGAGAAGGCCACTTCCGGCACCTTCCCAGCTCCCCGTCACGGCCCCGCCGATCGCCGCCGGCACGATGAGGCCGAGAAGAACCCAAAACGGGTAATACTGGTTGAGGCGGAATACCCACCGGTCCGCGAGGAGATCCGGTACGTACCGGCTCCAATCGGGTTGCCCGCCGGTAAACAGCCAGCCCACATGCGCATGCCACAGGCCACGCAGCCCATTGAAAAAGCCGGTCCCGTGCAGCCGGGGCGAGTGAGGGTCGCCCGGCAGATCCGCAAAAGCATGATGCTTCCGGTGCGTCGCGGCCCAGAACAGAACCGGCCCCTGCACCGCCATCGATCCGGCAATCGCGAAGAAAGCAGTGACGATCGGCCCCGCCTTAAAGGCATGATGCGAGAAGAACCGATGCATTCCGCCTTCAATTCCGATCGCGGTCAGAAAATACATCGACGCCAGCAGGCTGACTTCCATCCAGCCAATTCCATGCTCGGCCGCCAGGACCATGGCCACAACGAAACCGATCGCCGGTATGCCGACCGAGGCATAGGCGACACGCCTCTGAAGACGGAACTGTCTCGTAGCCCGCTCGACGGATACCGTACCAGATTCGATCGTTGCCGGATTTGATGTCATCTGGATACACACCACCAAGTTAAGAACTAAAGCCGGTTGTCACTGGGCATACCTATCCCGGTATCGGCTATTACCCGCCGGAAAATGTCATTTTACTTCCCCTACGCATGCCGCAACCAACATGGCGCACGCGTGTGGCAAGTCCTGACGACTTCCGTTGCCATGATCATTCATAAAAAATGCGATGAGGCACAAATCAGAATTTTTGATACGCGATACCAACTGGTTTGATTGCCCGGAGCGCGGTTCGCGAATCGCGGGCACCGCATGGCTCTGGATCTGTCGCGCTTTCAGGCGAAATAGGGGCTGGTTCGCCGCGGAAAGCGCTCTATTCGGACAGGCTCCCTTGCCCCTCGCTGGCCGCCGGCCGTTGCGGCACCCGCACGAGCGGGACGAGGATCAGCGTTCCGAAGAAAAGGACAGCCATGAGCCAGAGGACATCGGCATAGGCCATGGTCGCCGCCTCCCGCCGCGTGAGCGATGAGAGCGTCGCCAGGGCTCGCGGGTCCGCCAGACCGGGGCCGGGGACCACCCGTTCCATGTGGCCGGAAAGGGTATCGAGCCAAGCTCCTAGCAGCGGACGCCCCCCGGTGAGGTTCTCGCACAGGCGCAGCCAATGAAAGTTGGTCCGATCATTGAGCCAGGTATTGACGCAGGCTATGCCGATGGCGCCGCCGAGGTTGCGCGTCGTGGAGAACAGCGCGCTGGCCATCTTGAGCTGTGCCAGGGGAAGCGAGCCGAGCGCCATATTCGTGGCCGGCACCACGCAGAACATGACGGAGAACCCCCGGATCACCTGGGGCCAGAACAATTCGGCCCCCGTCCATTCCGAGGTGATGGCACTCATAAGCCCGATGCCCAGGGCGAAGAGCGCGAGGCCGAAGGCGATCATCAGCCGGAGATCGATCCTCCGTAACAGGAACGCGGAAATCGGCGTCGAGGCCACCATGGCGAGGCCGGCGACGAACACCGCGTCGCCGATCTGCTGCGCGTTGAACCCCCGGACGCGGCCGAGGAACAAAGGCAATATATAGATCGAGGCGAAGATCCCGAAGCCGGAGACGAAGTTAAATACACAGGCCACGGCGAAGGTGCGATTGCCGAGCGCCCGCAAATCGACGAGCGGATTGGGATGGACGAGCGACCGCCAGACGAAGAAAACCCCCGAAATCGTCCCGGCCCAGGCAAGGCTCCGGATCGTTTCATCCTCGAACCAGTTCCAGCGATAGCCTTCCTCGAAGACATATTCGAGACTGCCGAGCGACACCGCGAGCAGAACCAGGCCAATCACGTCGCAGCGGCGAAGGAGGCTTGGATCGGGCTCGTCGATCCGGCCGAGAAGCGGAACCGCGATCGAGATCAAGCCTCCAGGCACCAGATTGATGAAGAAAATCCAGTGCCAGGACAGCGTCTCGGTGAGCCAGCCGCCAAGGGTCGGGCCGATCGTCGGCGCGAGCGTACCGAGCACGCCCAGAATGGCCGGAACCAGCGCCTGACTCCGGCCCTGGAACAGGGTAAACCCCGCGGCGAAGGCCACCGGCACCATGGCCCCGCCGACGAAGCCCTGGATGGCGCGCGCCGCGACCATCGCCTCGATGTTCCAGGCGAAGCCGCAGGCCATGCTCGACACGGTGAAACCCACGGCGGACAGGGTGAACAGCCAGCGGGTCGAGAGCAGCCTGGACAACCATCCCGACAACGGGATCATGACGATCCCCGACATCAGATAGGCTGTCTGGACCCATGAGATTTCATCCGGGGCTGCCGCCAGACTCGCCTGTATCTTGCCCATGGAACTGGCGACGATCTGGACGTCGAGAAGGGACATGAACAGGCCCAGCGCCATCAGCGAAAACAGCAGAATCTTCCGCCGTTCCGAAAGGCGCCCCGACATCATGGTTCACGCATCGGCCCACCATCCCGCAAATCCACCTCGACAGCGACGGAGAGGCCGGGCCGCAGGAAGCCGAGCCGCGCGGCATCGCCGTCAAGGCGGATGCGAAGGGGAACCCGCTGTACGATTTTCGTGAAATTTCCGGTCGCATTCTCGGGCGGCAGGATCGAGAAGCGGGCGCCGGTCGCCGGCGCCACGCTTTCGACCAGACCGGTCAACGCCTTTCCCGGCAGGATGTCGGCGTGGATCGTGACCGGCTGGCCCGGCCGCATATAGGCGATCTGACTCTCCTTGAAATTCGCGTCGATCCAGAGGCCATCCGCCGCCACGATCGAGAGAAGCTGGGTGCCCGGAGACGCATAGGCCCCCGCCCGCACGCCACGGTTGCCGACGACGCCATCCACCGGCGCCCGGATCTCGGTGAAACCGAGATCGAGGAGTGCCAGATCGCAATCCGCCCGCGCTTGATCGAGTGCTGCCAGCTTCTGCCGCTTCTCCGTATCGATGACCGCCAGCTGCCGTTCGGCCGCCAGCAGGGCCGCCCTGGCCACCTGGTCGGCGGCAAGCGCCTTCTTGTAATCGGAATCCGCCCGCTCGAAACTCTGCTCCGATCCCGCATGGCGGTCGAAAAGCTTACGATAGCGGGCGGCGTCGGCGGCGGTTCGGGCCAGCTCCGCTCCGGTCGCGCCGATCCGGGCGCGGGCCTGTCCGATCTCCGCCTCCTGCAAGGCGCGCTTGGCCTCCAGATTGGCGACCATCGCCTGCTCCATGGCCGCCGCCGCCTCGGCCCGCTTGAGCCGCGCCCGGTAATCCCGGTCGTCGAGCCGGACCAGAAGATCGCCGGCCTTCACCCTCTGATTGTCTTCGACGGGAACCAGCGCCACGAATCCCGCAACCCTGGGAGCGATGACGGTAATGTCGCCGGCGACATAGGCATCGTCGGTGCTCTCGACGAACCGGCCGATGGTCCACCAGCGCCAGCCCCAGCCACTCCCCACGCCGATCGCGACGACCATCAGCGCAAGGATGAGCGAACGCCGCGACAACCGCCTCCCCGTCGCGGACGCGGCCCGGAATTCCGTGGGCAGAACGAGATCGCCGTCACCAGCCATGAAAGGACTTTCTCGGCCGGTTGGACGCAAAACACGCGTTCAACCGGCCGTTCCCGCAATATCGATTGACTATGTCCCTGCTATGCCGAAATTCCGGATCGTCCACCATCAGGGAATGGGAACCTCCGGCCAGGTGAGGCGCTACCAGCAGGGGCCGACCGCCGCGATACGCGGCGGTCATGCCGGACGGAGCCTCAACGCGGCAAACCGGCGGCGGCACTTGTCCGCGCGCCGAAGGCATAGAGCTTGTCGTTGAAAACGGCGATACCGAGCTTGTCGTTGGAAACGACGATACCGAGGCACGCGCCGGTTTTGAGAAATGGGATCATCTTCCGCTGTTCTATTGCGCGGCGGCGGCCTGTTGTTGCTGTTCATACAGGCGGCGCAGCATGCTCCGCGCGGCCAGAGGCGCGCGGTCGACGGCAAGATCGATCATGGGCGCGTCCGGATCCCAATTCCGGCGGATATGGTCCGCGACCGCCTTGTCCTCATGCACGGTCTTCCAGACCCCATCGATAATCGCTTGAGACAGCTTCTCGTTCGCGACGTCGAAATCCCGATACATGCCGACAAACACAAGAGTCGTCTTGTCGGTCGATGGCGTGAACTGCGTAATCGTATAGACCGTCAGCGGCTGGCCTTTATTGATCGAACCCGCGGGCCAAGTCGTCGTGGTGATGCGCGTGTTCCCGATCGGCCAGTACTGTAATTCCTGTGTCCGATCGACCCGATCGATGCCCATGACCATCTTGAACAGAGGCGTGTTCAAAACATCGAGCATGACCCGTTTGACCGTAATCGCATTTTCCTCGATCTTGTATTCCGGCACGGTTTCCGCGACATCCTGGCTTCCCACCGTTTCAGGATGCAGGAAATCGACATGGGACAGGTCAAGGAGATTATCGATTCCCTCCTGATAGTGCATATCCATGGACAAACACATCATCTTTCCCGCATAGGCAGGCGACGAGCACATGGGATGATCGGGAATCGCCGTGAGATCGGCCTGGGCGGGCTCACCCATCCATATCCAGATGATGCTATCCTTCTCGACGACCCGGTAGGCCTTCACGCAGGCCCGCGCCGGGATGTTCGCCTGTCCCGGAATACGCACACATTTGCCGGTGTCGTCGTATTTCAGGCCGTGATAGCCGCACTGCACCTGTTCTCCGATCAGACGTCCGGCGGAAAGGGGCACCTGACGGTGGATGCAGCGATCGGCAATGCCCACCACCGATCCATCCAATTTCCGGTACAGGAGGACAGGTTCGCCCAGCACGATCCGTGAGAATAAATCCCGGCCGACTTCATGGCTGCATGCGATCATATACCAGAAATTCTTCAGGAACATTCCTGTTGCCCTCCGCTCACTATAAGCCGCGCTGTCGACACGTTGAGCCGAACGTGGAACACGAGCCACCATCACGCAAACAAAGATTACTATTGTGGCGCATGAGAGAATTTGATGCCGGTGACGGCATCATCCACAACGCATGCGCTCCCGCGCGACAAGGCCCTGAACAGCCTCTTCCACGAGCTGACCGATGATTTCCTTCGTCGATTGCTCGCAAGTGACCATCCCGACACTTTGCCCGGCCATGAGGGAGCCGTTCTCCACGTCGCCGTCGATGACGGCACTACGCAGGGTGCCGATCCAGAAGCTTTCGATCTGGCGTTGCGCGCTTGCGCGCGAAATCTCGCCGCGCTCGACCCGGTCGAGGCGTTCGCGCTGAAACTCGATGAAGCGCCGGGTGGTCCCGTTGGCGATCGCCCGGACGGGAATTACGGGAAAGCGCGGATCGATCTGGACCGACGGAACGGCGTCGCGCGCATTGGCCCGGATGAAGGCCTGCTTGAGACGGGGATGCGCGATCGATTCATGCGCGCAGACGAAGCGCGTTCCGAGTTGAACCCCCGAGGCGCCCATTTCGAGATACGACACGATCGCCTCGCCATGGCCGATGCCGCCCGCGACAAAAACCGGAACCTCGGTAATATAAGGGAGGATTTCCTGGGCCAACACGCTCGTCGAGACCGGCCCGATATGGCCCCCGGCCTCCATGCCCTCGATGATGATCGCATCGACGCCCATCCGCACGAGCTTTCGGGCGATGGGCAGCGCCGAGGCGAAGCAAAGAAGCTTCGCTCCCGCGTCCTTGACGCGCCTTATCTCGGCCACGCTCGGAATTCCGTTGGCGAGCACGATCTGCCCCACCCCGTGCCGTGCGCAAGCATCGATGAGTTCCAGGAGCCGTGGATGGCTCGTGATGAGATTGACCCCGAACGGGCGGCTGGTGAGCGCTTTGGTGCCTTCGATTTCCGCTTCGAGATGAGCAGGCGTCATCGAGCCGCAGGCGAGAACGCCGAAACCTCCCGCCTCGGAAATGGCGGAAACGAGGCGGCGCTCGGATACCCAGCTCATGGCACCACCGACGATCGCGGTCTGGCTACCGGTGAAATCGCGGCCGCGTTGCCACAGCGCGTCGAGACGGCGGCGGGCGCGGAGAACGGAGGCCGTGTCGGTGCCGGACGGCCCAGGCTCGGCTAAACCCGGCACCGTCACGAAGCGAGGCTTGTCCTCCGCCATAAAGGCGAGCCCGGCCTCCGGATCGGCTCCCCCGGCATCGGCGGCAAGCGGGATCATGGGCCGGGTATTCAATTTCCGCCCCGGGAATTCAGGAGGAGCATCCGTCCCGGATGCGTCAGGAGGAGCATCCGTCCCGGATGCGTCAGGAGGAGCATCCGTCCCGGATGCGTCAGGAGGAACATCCGTCCCGGATGCGCTGGCGTCGCCTTTTTTCCCGCAAGAAAGCTCACGGCTTCACCAGTTCGAAGGAGTCGTGGCCGGCAGAACACTCCGCACATTGCCACCCTTCCGGAAGATCCTCGAAGCGGGTTCCGGCAGGGATGCCGTGATCGGGCAGCCCCTTGTCCTCTTCATAGAAGAATCCGCAAATGACGCAGGTCATGACTTTCATTCGCGGTCTACTCCCACGGCTTGAAGCCTCGCGCCGCCGAGACGCGGACGGAGATTTCCTTCCGCATAGGCACGTTTGCAGGCCTGACGCTGAACCTTGCCGCTGGTCGTGCGCGGAATCGTTCCGACAGGTCCGAGATAGAGGTCGAGAGGGCGGATGCGGTGCGCCGACGTCACCGCCTGGACGATCTTCCTGGCGATTTCGGAATGGTCGAGACTCGTGAGCTTTCCGTTGCGCCGCACTTCGACGACGAGGATGAGTTCCTCCCGCCCCTCCACTTCGACCGGGAAAGCCGCGACGCCATTCGCTTGGTTCGCCGGATGCGCCTCCTGGGCCGTGGCCTCGATGTCCTGCGGGTAGTGGTTGCGGCCGGCAATAATGATCAGATCCTTGATTCGCCCGGTGACGAACAATTCGCCGTCCCGCATGAATCCGAGGTCGCCGGTGCGCAGGTATTCGCTATCGTCGCCCTCGATTCGGGCGCGGAAGGCTTGCTCCGTATCGGCTCCCCTCCCCCAATAGCCGGCGGCAACATGCCCGCCCGTTACCCAGATTTCGCCAATTCCATCCGCCGGGCATGGCTGTAGCGTATTCGGATCGACGATCCTTACCGCAAGGCCCTTTACCACCGGACCGCAACTGGCGAGTACGGGCGCGCCCACGGCCTCCGGGTTCCCTTCCACGACACGCCCGGCTTCGAGGGCGGCCTGGTCGAGGCGTAGCCATCGCGGCTGCATCCCCACGGGCTTGCCCGAGACGATCAGCGTCGTTTCGGCCATGCCGAAACAGGGGATCAATGCCTCCGCGCGGAATCCATATCGGCCGAATCGATCCGCGAAGCGCTCAAGAGTCTCCTTCCGCACCTGTTCCGCGCCGCAGAACGCGACGCTCAAGGAGGAGAGGTCAAGGCCGTCCAGTTCGTCGTCGTCGATCTCGTTCACGCACAGGTCGAAGGCGAAATTCGGGGCGCTGGTCACGGTGCTGCGATGGCGGCTGATCGCGCGCAGCCAGCGGATCGGCTGCTGGACGAAATGCGCCGGGGAAAACAGCACCACCGGGAAGCCCTGATACAGCGGCTGCAATATCCCGCCCATCAGCCCCATGTCATGGAACGGCGGAAGCCATATGCATCCTCGGCTTTCCGACGAGGGCCGCAGCCAGTAGGCGATCGCTTCGGCGTTGCTCATCAGGTTGCGGTGCGTGACCATCACGCCCTTGGGGCTGCCCGTGGAGCCGGAGGTATATTGAAGCACGGCCAAATCCTGGGCCCCGACACCCGGCATCGGCGCGTCCGGGGCGGCGGGCGGCGCCTCTTCCGTGACGATCCAATGAACATCCCGCGTCGCCCAGAAATCCCCGCGCAACCGCAATTCCACGTCACGGATGCGCGCCGTGGTGAGAATGATCTCCGCGCCGGCGTCGGCGAGGATGCCGACCAGCCGATTGGTCGCACGGCTCCCAACCGGTGTGTAGGACGGCACGGCGACCGTGCCCGCCATCAGGGCGCCAAGGAAGCCGGCGATGTAATCGAGGCCCGGCTCATAGAGCAGCAATGCACGCTTTCCCCGGCCATCGCGGAGGCCAAGTTCGGCGGCGATCGCCGACGCCCGCGCGTAAAGCTGGCCATAGGTCCATTCGACAGCGTCATCGACACCGTCATTCAGGAAGATATAAGCGGGTTGGCTGCCTTGATGTAAGGCGCGCATTCTCAGCACGTCGACAAGCGACAGGCAGTCTCCGAGCGCTTCCGGAATTTTGCGCCCCTGCCCCGCCATCGCATCGGCATGCCGTCCGGCGGGGGCGGTTTCCTGAATAAAAATATCCATTGTTCAGCTCACTGGGCTCTGGATGTAAACTCACAACTTGAAAAACCGCAATGGCTACTGCGTGCGATGCGCACCAACACAAACGTTCCAGCACAATGCAGAGATATGTCCGGGTATTGACCCGCCTTCATTTGCAAGGTGGCGCCCATGAAACCTCTCATGACGCAATTTTTCTTCGTAACGGGCAGCGAAGACAACCAGGAATTTTTTATGCCCGGCATTAATTCGTTTGATTGGGGTATCGGACCGGCCACCCGCGCCGCGCCGAAGCCGGCCGGAAAATCGGCGGTGGAGCACCGGAACGACGGTTGCGGCAACGGATTTGCTGCGTTCCTCACCAGGGGGTTTTATGCCGGAACGGGGAATAATGTATAACACACAAGGTTATTTATCGATCATACAGCTATCTACAATTGATCTATTGACACATTATGCTGTTTTGTCATATTTGATATTCCAGCGTCTGATTGATGGCAATTTACCGGACGAAAAACCCTGAAAGAGAGCTATCAACTCCGATACTAGGCGCTGCAGCAGCCAGCCTCGCCTTCGTCGTGACGGCCGGTCCCATACACCCGGGCCCGGCGCAACCACGAGGGAGAGATGATGCATCTGACGAACAATACGTTGTACCTTATCAGCGACACCGCTGATCGGCAGCTTGGTAAATACCGCAGCCGTTTTTGCGGAATATTCATCGCCGCCTCGACAAAGCCGGCTGCGGAATAAGGAAAAATAGGGCTGTGATGACGAAAAGGTTGCCACAAATCGGAAGCCTCCGCACCTTCGAGACTGCGGCGCGACTTGGCGGATTCACGAAAGCCGCACAGGCATTGAACATGACTCAGGGCGCTGTCAGTTATCAGATCCGGATGCTTGAGGAATTGCTTGGCGTTCCCCTCTTCCTGCGTCAACCGAGGGGGCTGGTGCTGACGCCGCATGGCGACCGCCTCGCCGTGGCCATCACGAGCATCTTTGATTCGCTGCAGACCGTTCTCGATCACGTGGCCTCCGACAGCGGCAACAGCACCTTGACCGTGGCGGTATACGGCCCCTTCGCGACGAAATGGCTGGTTCCGCGCATCCAGGATTTTCTTTCCCGATATCCTGAAGTCGATCTGTCCATCGTCGAGGACGACAACGCGGATCTCTGGAACGGCGGGCAGGATGTCGCCATTCGGTATGGCGATGGCTGGAGCGGTGTTGATGCTGCTTTGTTGTGCCATGATATCGTGTTTCCAGTATGCAGCCCGATTCTGCTCCGTGAGCACGAACTGAGGAATGTCAAGGATCTGGCCAAATTCCCCCTCATCTGTGAGGAGGGAAGAAACGCCTTCCGGGACGGGTCGGATTGGGAAGGCTGGCATAGAAGAGCAACCGGTGCGTTTCCGGGCGAAGGCAGTTTCAAATATCGCGTCCGATGCAAGCAGGCCAGCCTGGCGCTTCAAGCCGCGATCGGGGGATATGGAATCGCCCTGACACGAGGACTTCTCGCGGCGGACGATTTGGAAAGCGGCCGGTTGGTCCGGCCCCTCGATCTGCATTTTCCATCGGATTTTGGATATTATCTCGTCCGGCCTCGAAACCGATCCGTGCATCCGAAAGCGGATGTCTTTCAGGCGTGGCTTCTTGACTCGATCGAACGGCCGGCGGTGCGGGTCACACGGATCCCGGTCCCCGCCATTTCCAATCTTCAGCCTTGGCAATGAGCCGTGGCGTTCGTGAATTCCCGCCCCCGCTTCGTATTGACGGGGAAGAATACCAATACCATCCGATCGTTTCGTGACCTCTCGTTTTACATCTATCTATGAGGATGACATGTCAGCTTTTTTGACGGACGCCGCTAAAACCAGCTACATCGAAGCGGATGGGGTGCGTTTTGCTTACCGGTCCTTCGGTGCGGCGTCGGGCGTTCCGCTCGTATTCACGCACCGGTTCCGGGCAACGATGGACGACTGGGATCCGGCATTCCTGGACGTACTGGCACGGGAAAGGCCGATTATTCTGTTCGATAATGCCGGGATCGGCCTCTCATCGGGCGATTCCGCTGATTCCATCGCGGGAATGGCGAAATCCGCCGCTGAATTCATCGTCAAGGCCGGGCATGACACGGTCGATGTGTTCGGATGGTCCATGGGCGGCGCCGTCGCTCAGCAATTGGCGCTCGACCGGCCCGATCTCGTTCGCAGGGTCGTGCTTAACGGCACCGGACCGGGCGGGGCGCCCGATGCGCCGCGTACACCTGACAAGGTTTGGGAAGTTGCCCTGAAGCCCGCCTATGAGGCGGAAGACCTCCTCTACCTTTTCTTCGCACCCACCGAGACGAGCCGCGCCGCAGGCCGGACCCATCTGCAGCGGATGAACAAGCGGCAGGAAGCCCCGGAACCGCCGGTGAAGCTGGAAACCATCAAGGCTCAGGTCGCAGCACTCGGCGCCTGGGCGGCGGGCAAGAATTCCGCCTATGCGCGTTTGGCGGAAATTGCCATGCCGGTCCTGATTGCGAATGGCAGTCACGACATCATGGTGCATGCCTATCTTTCCTATATCATGACGCAACACATTCCAAATTCAAGGCTTACCCTTTATCCGGATGCCGGCCATGGCTTCATGTTTCAATACCCCGAGCTTTTCGGCGGACATGTGCTGGAATTCCTGCGGTAACACCAGCGGCCAAGCGACGAAGCGAACCAGAAACGGCCGCGCGGTTGCTTCTGGTTCGCTTCGCCTTCGGCTCGCAATGACGGCGGCTGTCCTTAGCCGAGGACCACAAATATCCTATGACTTGTATTATCATCGTACAGGGGCACGCGTATCGAGGCTTCGGATAAGGCTTCGCCGTCCAGCTCCGCATAGATGATTCCCCGGCTGACGCCCTGGGGATTCTCGACGGTGATTTCGTAACGCGTGGAGGCGTGTCGAAACACGATCTCGAAGCGAGGCCAATGCTTGGGGATGCAGGGAGCGAGGAGCAGGAACGCTCCCTGACGACGAAGGCCGAGAATCGATTCGATCCCGGCCTTATACATCCACCCCGCCGAGCCCGTGTACCACGTCCATCCGCCACGTCCCACATGCGGCGTTTCGGAATAGACGTCGGCGGCGGCGACATAGGGCTCGACTTTGTAGCGATGCACGCCCGCCCGCGTTCCGGCGTGGTTGACGGGATTGATGAGCGAGAACAGATCCGCAGCCTTATCGCCGTCGCCCAGGGTTGCGAAGGCGATAACCGACCACGCGGCCGCGTGGGTATATTGGCCGCCATTTTCTCGGATGCCGGGCGGATAGCCTTTGACGTAGCCAGGATCGAGCGGCGTTTGGTCGAAGGGCGGTGTGAAGAGCAGTGCCAGCCCGCTCTCGCGCCGGATGAGCCGATCTTCGACGGCGGCCATCGCTTGCGCGGCGCGGCCGGGATCGGCGGCGCCGGAGATCACGCTCCAGGATTGGGCGATGGAGTCGATTTGACATTCATCGCTCGCGGACGAACCCAAAGGCGTTCCGTCATCGAAATAGCCACGCCGATACCAGTCGCCATCCCACCCTTCTTGCTCAAGCGCGGTTTGCAACGCCTGGGCGTGAGCGCGCCATGCCACGGCGCGCGCGTGCTCGTCGGCCAGAGCCTCCGCCAAAGGCAGGAAGGCCGACAGGGCCGCATGCAGGAACCAACCGAGCCAAACGCTCTCTCCCTTCCCCGCCGCACCGACCCGGTTCATGCCGTCGTTCCAGTCGCCCGTGCCGATCAAGGGTAAACCATGCGCGCCGACGGCAAGACTTTGATCGAGGCCGCGCGCGCAGTGTTCGAAGAGAGAAGCGGTCTCGGCGGCGATCGCGGGCTGGAAATAGGAATCGTGCTCGCCGGGCCGCAGCGTAGCACCTTCGATAAAAGGAACGGGCTCGTCCAGGACGGCGCGGTCCCCGGTGGTCTCGACATACTGCGCCACGGCGTAAGCCAGCCATAGGCGGTCGTCTGAAATGCGCGTGCGGACACCTTGGCCGAGGGGTGGCAACCACCAATGTTGGACATCGCCTTCGGTGAATTGCCGGGCGGCGGCGCGCAGGAGATGTTCGCGGGTCATTGCCGGTTTCGACAAGGTGAGCGCCATCCCGTCCTGAAGCTGGTCGCGAAAACCATAGGCGCCGCTGGCCTGATAAAATGCCGATCGCGCCCACAAGCGGCAGACCACCGTTTGATAAAGGAACCAGCGATTGAGCATGATGTCCATCGACCGATCCGGCGTTCTCACCTGAACGGCGCCGAGCAATTCATCCCAATGCCGCGAGACATCGTGAAAGACCACGTCGAGATCGGCCGCGCGATAGCTTGCGATCAGGGATTGCGCGGCCGCGGCTGTGGCCGCCGCGCCGAGGAAGAAAACGATCTCGATCGTTTCATTCGGGGCGAGTTCCACCGGAGCTTGAAGAACGCCGCAGGGATCGAGGCCGGCACCCACCCGTTTGGAAAGCGGGGGCGAGTCCGGCGCAAGTGCCGCGGGGTTGTCCAGCCGGCCATTCCGGCCCAGGAACTCCCGCCGGTCGCCGGTCCAATTCGTCTGCCTGCCGCCCAGATCGGCAAACGCCACTTGAGACCCGAAAGCCGTGTTCCAGGGATTGCGGGCAAGGAGAGCCCCTGTCTCGGGCTCGATCTCGGTCACGACGAAGGGCGCGGATGCGCTCCGCGACGGGCCTAGAACCCACTCCACATAGGCCGTGACGGTGAGCCGCCGCGCTTGCGCCGAGGTGTTGCGGAGCCGGAGGCGCGAGATCTTGATCGGATCATGGAGCGGGACGTATTGGAGGAGATCGGTTTCGATGCCGTGAGCTTCATGCTCGAACCGGCTGTATCCCTGGCCGTGCCGAACGACATAGGGTGCCACCCCATCGCGGATCGGTAGCGCTGTCGGTCCCCAGAGCTCGCCGCTATCCTCGTCACGCAGAAAGATGACCTCGCCCGGCCGATCGGTCACGGGATCGTTCGACCAGGGCGTCAGCTGGTTTTCACGGCTATTGACCGACCACGTGTAACCGCCGCCCTCGACCGCGGCCTGGAAGCCGAACGCGGCGTTGGCGACGACATTGATCCACGGCGCCGGCGTCGATTGCCCGGCGCCTAGAACCGTCACATATTCCCGTCCATCCTCGGCGAATCCACCAAGCCCGTTGAAGAATTCGAGATCCGGCGTTGCGGGAACCGATAGTGGCGCTTCCACGGGCTGCAAACGCTTTGGCGGCGGTGCCCGCGTGCTGGCTTCTTGAACGCGATCGAGCTGGTCCGACAGGCTTCCCAGGCGTCCGGCCAGCACGACCCGGGCCACCGACGAGAGGCGGGCGCGCGTTTCCGGTGAGATGAGATCGGTACGCAGAACGAATACGGCGCCACGCGCCTCGTCCTCTCCGACCCGGGGACGGGATTGGCTTGTCCGCACCATCGTCTCGATGGCGATTTGCAGATCCTGAATATAGGAGGATGCCCGTTCGTTCAGGATCACGAGATCGACGGCCAGTTGCTTCATCCGCCAGTATTCATGGGCACGCAACAACTGGCCGATGATGGCGATGTCCGCGATGTCGTCGACCCGCGCCAGAACGATGGGAATGTCTCCGGAAATACCGTGAGCCCACAGCGCCGCCGGGCCGCCGGCCCCCTGGCATAGGACTTTGGACGGCGGACGCATCGACGGCGTGGCGTAGAGCACATGGCCCGCGAGCCGCTGAAAGAGGCTCGTCTCATCGGCATCGACGCCGAGATGACGGAGCTGCACCTGCGCCTGAGTCCAGGCCAGCGTGGCGGCACGCGCGAAGGCATTGGCGTCGTGATGCTTGTCGACCAGGTCCAGCACATCGGCTCTGGACGATGCGACGATCGTCCAGAAGGCGACGCGCACCGTCTCGCCCGGCAGAACCCGTACACGGTGGCGAAAGGCAAAAACCGGATCCAGGACGGTTCCAACGGTATTGGAGAGCGGCCCGCCATCCATCACCGCGACCGGCGCCCGGGCATCGCGCCCACGGCCGAGGAAACGGGCTCTATCGGTCTCGATCTCCGCCTCGCCCACCGTCTCTCCTTCGACGACGGCAAGATGGGCCGCCCAGATCTCCGGTTCGGTCGGCGATCGGCGGCGCCGCGTCGCCAGGATGGCGCCGAGCTTGGCGTCATATTCGGTTTGTACGAATAGTTTGGAAAAGGCCGGATGCGCCGCATCGGCCGCGGGTGGGGCCAGCACAAGCTCGGCGTAGGAGGTAAGCTCGATGTCACGGGTCTGGTTGCCCGCGTTCGAGACCGACAGGCGGCGGACTTCGGCGTCGTCTTCGGGCGAAACGACGACTTCAAGCACCGTCGTGATCGTTCCGTCCCGACGGATGAACTCGGCCCGATCCTCGCGGAAGCTGACATCGTAGCTGTCCGGTTCGGTGCCGCTCGGCTGATAGCCGGCGGACCATACCGCACCGCTTCGGACATCGCGCAGAAAGATGTAGGAGCCGCAATCGTCGCGGGTTCCGTCTTCGCGCCAGCGGGTGATTCCGAGATCACGCCAGCGGCTGTAGCCGGAACCGGCTCCGGTGAGCATCACCGCGTACCGGCCGTTGGAGAGCAGATGCACCGACGGCGCCGCAGCATGCGCCGAACGCAGGCGCCGCACCGTCGGGAGTTCCAGGGCGCGGAATGTGGCGCCTGCCTCGGCTTCCTCCGCCCGAGGGCGGGCGACGGCGACATCGCGCGGCGTCCGCTCCTGCAAGAGCAGTTCCGTTGCCTGGACGCAAGGCTCCGCATGAAAACGGGCCCGCATCCCCGCATCCAGGAGAGCGTTGGCGATGGCGACGACCGTCATGCCTTGATGATGGGCCATGAAGGCGCGGACGACCGCGCGGTCCTCGCCATCCGGCAGACGGGAGCGTGTGTAGTCCAGCGCCTCGTAGAAGCCATAGCGGCCGCGCGCGCCAGCCGCCGCGAGCCTTGAGAAATTGCGCGCCGCCGCCGCCGGATCGACCATCGCCGCGAGGGCTGTCGCATAAGGTGCCACGACGGCATTCTCGCTCAGGCCGCGTTTCAGCCCCAGCCCCGGCACGCCGAAATTCGAGTACTGATAGGTGAACTCCAGGTCGCGGACGTTGTAGGCGGATTCCGAGATGCCCCACGGCAGGCCAAGCGCCGCGCCATAGGCCATCTGCCGGCGGACGATGAGGCGGCTCGTCTGTTCGAGCAGGCTTCCGGCCGGCGCGCGCATCACCAGGGACGGCATCAGATATTCGAACATCGATCCCGACCAGGAGATCAACGCCGCGCCGCACCCGATCGGGGTGACGGCCCGCCCGAGCCGGAACCAGTGCCGGGAGGGGACATCGCCCTTGGCGATCGCCACAAAGCTCGCAAGCCGCGCCTCGGAGGCGATCAGATCATAGCAGCTGGTATCGAGATGACCCTCCGGGACGAGATAGCCGATCGAGAGGAGCTTGCGGTCCGGATCGAGGAGGAACCCGAACTCCATCGCGTTCGCCAAGGACCGCGCCGTCGATTCCAGGGCCGCAAGGCGACGGTTCAGCGCCTGGCGGTTTTCGGCGGTCTGGGCCGTATCGAGAAGGTGGCTGTCGATCGACCTTTGTATCGCCCGCACCCAGAAAAGCATTTCGTCGCCGGCCTCATGCCCATCGGCGCTGACCAGCGTTTGCGCGATATCGACGATTGTCGCGGCCTGACGCGCGAGTTCCGCAAGCCGCGCGGGCCGTTCCGCCGCCGGATGATCGAGCCCGAGCGCCGCGCCCAACCTATCGAGCGCGGCTTCAAGCTCATGCCGCGAGATGAACTCCGTTCGCCGGACGTCCGGAAGTTCGCGAATGGCCTCGCGCGCCAGGCTCACGGCATCATCGATCCCAGTGAACAGATGGGAAGCCGCAAGCGGGCAGCCGATCCACTCCCGGCAGGCATTGGCCAAGGCGATCAGATGTCCGGCCAGATTGCCGCTGTCGACCGAGGAAACGTATGGCGGATCGAGCGGACGGAGATCTGCCGTATCGTACCAATTATAGAAATGGCCGCGAAAGCGCTGGAGGCCGCTCATCGTCGCAAGCGTTGCTTCCAGGCGCTCGACCGTCTCGGTCGTGCCCGCCCATCCGAAGTCGCGGGCGGCGGCGGCTGAAAGAAGATAGAGGCCGAGATTGGTGGGAGAGGTCCGGTGGGCCAGTACCGGCTTTGGGTCTTCCTGGAAATTGTCCGGCGGCAGCATATGGTCCGCCGCCGTGACGAAAGTCTCGAAATAGCGCCACGTACGGCGGGCGATCAATCTCAAGGCGCGCGCATCGGCCGCCGACACCGGCAGGCGGCCGGCCACCAGCGGGGAGAGGCTGGTCCATCGCGCGACGGCAGGCGATGCGATCCACAGCGCCAGGAAAGGCGCCGCCACCAGCCAGGCATCCCCGCCCCCATACCAGACGGCGAGCGCGGCAACCATGCCGATCCCGACACCGCCGGCCATCTGGCGATAGAAGCCGACAAGGCGGAGCTGGGGACTGAGCTTCGCGTGGGCCGCCGTGACCCATTCGAGCAAGTTCCGGTGGCTCCCGAACAGACGAAACAGCGTTCTTCCGATGGCATCGGCCATCGACCATGCCTGATGCGCCAGGAACGCAACCACCAGCGCGGTTTGCGACAAAGCGAGCCAAAGATCCGCGCAAAGGGCCTGCATGTGGCTTCGCGCCGTTGTCCGGGCACGCCGTGGCATGATCCCGGCGAGAACGGGAAGCAGCGTCGGCACGGCGATCGTCGACAGAATGAAGCAGGTCCATATCGCGGCGGCATGCAAGGACAGGGTCCAGCCCGCCACCAGGGCCAGGACGCTTGCCGGTGCTGAAAGGGTCCGCCGCAAATTGTCGAGCATCTTCCACCGGCCGATCAGCGGCAGCGCGCTTCTGCCCCGATCGCCAAGGCCCCGATCGCCAAGGCCCCGATCATTGAGGCCCCGATCATTGAGGCCCCGATCATTGAGGGACGCATCGCCACGGCCGAGAATCCAGGGCAGCAATTGCCAGTCGCCACGAGCCCAGCGATGCTGTCGGCCGGCGGCAACGTCATAGCGGGACGGAAACTCGTCGACGACCTCGATATCGGAAGCCAGACCGGCGCGGGCGAATATCCCCTCGAAAAGATCGTGGCTGAGCAGCGTGTTTTCCGGCACGCGGCCGTCAAGGGCCGCCTCGAAAGCGTCCAAATCGTAGATACCCTTGCCGGCATAGGAGCCTTCGCCGAAGAGATCCTGGTACACGTCGGACACCGCCGCGGCGTAGGGATCGATGCCGTTCATGCTGGAGAAGATGCGCTGGAACCGCGAGCCTTCGCGGCCGATCGGGAGAGAGGGTGTGACGCGCGGCTGCAGCACCGCATAGCCCTCGACGACGCGGCCGGCGGCGGCGTCGAAGCGCGGCTTGTTGAGCGGGTGCGCCATCTTGCCGACGAGCCTCCGGACGGTTTCCCTGGGAAGCCGCGTGTCGCCGTCGAGCGTGACGACATAGCGGACGTTCGGCGGCGGAACGGGCGGGCGGCCGGCAATCGCCATGAATGTCGTATCGGTGGCACCGCGCAGCAGCCGGTTCAGTTCATGAAGCTTGCCGCGCTTGCGTTCCCATCCGATCCATCGGTTCTGCCCCTCGTTCCAGACCCGCCGGCGATGGAGCAGGAGAAAACGTTCGCCGCCGGGCGCCGGTCCATAACGAGCGTTCAAGCGGGCGATACAATCGGCGGCGGCATTGAGAAGGGCATCGTCTTCCGTGGCGTGCTCGACCGGGGAATCGGTCCAATCCGAGAGAAGCGCGAATTGAACGTCGCCATCCGGACTGGCGAGGAAGTGGATCTCCAGACGTTCGATTTGCTCTTCGAGTGCTGCCTGGGTCGTGAGCAGAGTCGGAACCGCGACCATCGTACGCAGGTTCGAGGTTATGCCGTCACGGAACTCCATACCCGGCAGGATCGCCGTACCGAACCCACTCGCCACCAGCCGGTTCACGAGTGCGACGGCCAGATCCATCGCCGGGATCGCGCCGAGCGCCGCCAAAAGACCGAGCGCCCAGCCACCGGCGTCCAGCGCGAGCAACGGCACAAGCAAGACAAGCGCCGCGACGATGACGACGCTGCTGATATAACCACAGATGCCGATCTTCGTGTTGAAACGAGCAAGCCAGCTCCGCATGGGAGCTCGAAACCCAACGGTTTTCTCGAAAGCGGGGCGCCCGCCGGCAATCAGATGGTAACCGGGATCCCGCTCGCGCCTGACCTCATCCCCCTGCCCGGCTTGAAATTTTGAATCGGCGGCGGTTTGAGCTGCCCGCGCGATTTCCAGTTCCGTCAGGTTCGAACCGCGCGCGAGCGCCTCGATCGCGCCGCGGTAAAGGTTGCGCGTGGGAAAATCCATGCCCGCGAAATCGCTGCCGGACCGGAGCACGTCATCGACGAGACTGACGCTCTCGAACAGCTCCGCCCAATCCACATCGGAGACAAGGCGCATGCTGGTGATGATGTTGCTGGTCGTGACGCTAGCGGCTCCCTGTCGCTGGTGCTCGTCATGCACCAGCTCGTCCGCCGTCATCCCCTGGGCCTCCAGGCGTTTTTCCAGCCATATGAGCGCCGGCGTGACCTTCGGATCCTGGTCCCGCAGCCGTTGGACGAGTTGGACGGCGAAAACCTCCGGCAAACGCCCCTGTTCGTATTTTGAAAGAACCAGGGCAATGGGCTCGGCGGCCCGCCCGTTCACACCCAGGAGGCGATCGGCCACGGTATCCGCCTCCCGCCGGGCCGCCCGCCCGCTCAGGATGCGCTTGGCCACGCGTCTGAGATTCTCCACCAGGACGATCCGCAACGTGATCGCGACCGCCCACAACTCTCCGATCGTGAGCGGCTGGACACGCTGGTAGGCGCGTACGAACCGGCACAGCGTGTCGGGATCGAAACAGCTGTCCGTATGGGCGACGAAGGCCCAGGCGAGGCCAAATACGCGCGGGTATCCAGCAAAAGGTCCGTGGGCCAATTTCGGCAGCTGCCGATAGTAGCCCGGCGGCAGATCGTCACGGACTTCGCGGATCTGCTCTTCGACGAGGTGGTAATTGTCGAGCAGCCAATCGGCGGCCGGCGTCATGGCTTGCCCCGCGCGAACCGCGTTTCCGATGCGGCCATACGCATCGCTGAGAACCGCCTCATTGTCCCGGAGCCGGGCGGCGAGGGACCGGCGGGGTATTGGCCGCGCGGTAACAGTTTGGGCGGCGGCGAGGCTCTGGGCATGCTGCTCCAGACGCTCGATACTGAAAAGTTCCTCTCGGATGGAGTCTTCAGTATCCCAAGGGGAGACCATCGGGCTTCGAACGAAGCCTCGCGCGATCGACGATATCAAATTGACCTTTCTGCCGCGGATGCGCGGAATTTGAGCTGTCAAGCTTGCTTGGCACGCACGGAGTGCCGGAACCAGGCCGTGCTCAGAGGCGGCGGACTTGATCCAGGCGCACGGCAACAGACAGCCACGCGACCATAGCACCTCTGCGCCCAAACGCCGTCACGCCATTTAGGATAGTCCTGGATTCAGGAAAATCCACGTTTCCACGTGGCCGACAGGTAAGAGCCAGCCCAAGGAACGTTTGCCCGCGAATATCGTTCGAATAGTTGAAACCGGACAACGCAGGTGCGCGGAATGCCTGTGCATCTGCTGGAATAACCATCAGGAGAGAATGGCCATGGACAAGGATCGGATCGCGGGATCGGCGAAACAGATGAAAGGTGCCGTCAAGGAGGCTGCCGGCAAAGTCACCGGTGACGCCAAATTGGAGGCCGATGGCAAGGCCGACAAGGTCGAAGGCAAGATTCAGAACGCTGTCGGCAGCATGAAGGACACGCTGAAAGGGCAATAAGGCTCCCGCCCCCTGAGGATCCAGCGGGGAGGAGCCATGAGGGCGTCGCGGCCATCCATCGGTCCGCGACGCTCTTGTCACGAAGCCGATTTGCATCCTTCGGCCTTACTCGGAAACATCAACGACAGCGCCGCATCGGAGGAAAACCATCATGAACTCGAACCAGATCTTGGGAATCGTCGTTTTCGCTGTCGGAATAATTCTTTTGGGTTTTGCCTACAACGCCTCGAACGCGCCGCTTGATCAACTTTCAAATGCGGTTACCGGGCGATTCACCAACCAGACGATGTGGTACGGGATCGGCGGCGGTGCCGCCGCCCTTGCGGGAGCGCTTCTATTTCTGTTCGGCAGGCGAGCATAGAGTCGCTAATTCGAGAGAAAATTTTGACACTTACAAGATTAGGAGAACCGTGATGGCCACGATGCGACGCAATTTTCTTGCATTTGTTCTTGCCGCGACCACCGCTATTTTTGTCGGTGGTATCGACCGCGCGACCGCGGCCACGGCGGAAGATCTGAACCGGGATGCCGAACAGGCTCTCCAAACGCTTTACGCCTCCCATCCTATCGCCCATGACATTGCAAAGAGGGCGAGAGCAATACTTGTTTTTCCAAATATGGTGAAAGCCGGGCTGGTCTTCGGCGGCGCCTATGGCGAGGGCGTTCTGCTGGAAAATTCGAAAGTCGTAAATTACTATAACTCGATCACCGGCTCCTGGGGCTTTCAGTTGGGCGCGCAATCATACAGCTATGCTGTGTTCCTGATGAGCGACAAGGCGGTAAAATATCTCAACAAGTCTCAAGGTTGGGAAATCGGGGTCGGGCCCACGGTCGTCCTTGTCGATGAGGGCGTTGCGAAAAATCTATCGACATCAACCCTAAAGAACGACGCCTATGCCTTTATTTTCAGTCAGCAAGGTCTGATGGGCGGAATCAGCATCGAGGGAACGAAGATTTCAAAAATTCGCCGCTAAATCACCAACAGGTTACGCCAATTCCTAGAAAAAGCGGCGCCATATGGCATATGGCCCTACCCCCTTATTTCGGATAGTCCCGAAATAGACAATCCTACATAGGTGTGAAAATGATGATTGGACCGCTTCTTCTCATTATTCTGATTCTTCTACTGCTCGGCGTCATCCCGACTTGGCCTCACAGCCGCAACTGGGGTTACTATCCAAGCGGCGGGCTCGGGGTCATCGTCATTATCGTGATCATCCTGCTCTTGACCGGACGGTTCTAGAGTTACCATAATATTGTTCAATCTGATGATCTTGCACTTCATCAGAGACGATAGAAGGAACATGGCCGCCATGATCGCGTTCAATATTATGCCGGCTGTGCGGCTTCTCACTTTGTCGCTGGCCTCATGCTGCGCGCTATCAGCAATGCCGGGCATTGCGCGCGCGGACGATTCCGATCGGATCAGCGTGCTTGAGGAGAACGACTCCCTATACTTCAATTCCGACAAGCATTATACCCAAGGGCTGCGCCTCTCGGACCTCGCCCCCGATATCGGGGCGCAAAGCGCCTGGAATGGTCCGTTTGACCTCGCTGGCGGCATCGCCCCCATCTTCTCGCAAGACGGGGGCGCGACGGAGCAGTCGCGCCGCTACGCGCTATTCCTGGGGCAAAGCGTGTTCACACCGAAAAACCTGACGCTGAGGCCGCCTGATTCACTGGACCGGCCCTATGGCGGCTGGCTCTATGTCGGCGCAAGCCTGCTCCAGGAAAGCAACCGGCACATGCTGGAAAACCTTGAGCTCGATGTCGGCGTCGTCGGACCGGGAGCATTCGGAAAACAGACTCAGAATGATTTTCACCAGCTCATCGGTGCCGCCCAGGCCCAAGGCTGGAGCCATCAGATCCAGAATGAACCGGGCGGGATGCTGAGCTACGAACGGCTCTGGCGCCTTTCTCTTATCGGCGACGGCAACAACGGCATCGATATCGTGCCGCAGTTCGGTGCTACCGTCGGCAACATATTTACTTATGGAGAGACGGGCGCCCTGCTCCGGATCGGCAAGAATTTGCAGACGGATTATGGGCCGGCCCGGATTCGTCCGGCACTGTCCGGCACCGACTATTTCGACAGTTCCCATCTCGACGGCAATCTCGGATTCTATGTCTTCGCTGGCGTTCAGGGCCGCGTCGTCGGACGAAACATCTTCCTGGACGGGAACTCGTTCCGCCAAAGCCCGAACATCGGCAAAAAGACTCTTGTTGCCGATCTAGAGGCGGGTCTTGCCTTGTTCTGGTCGAAGGATTGGCGGGTGGATTTCAGCGCCGTGCGCCGTACCCGCGAGTTTGAAGAACAGCGTTCACCCGATGTGATCTGCACCGCGGCACTCGCGTTCTCATGGTGACGGTTCGGCGGCGCCCTCCTCGCCGCCAAGCATAACGCCAACCGCGACACAGAAATCCCATTATGGATTCCCGTTTTAGAACTGCATGCGCAGCCCGAGCTTGAAGACATGGGCGCTACTGTCGCTGAGCGCCGAGGTGCCGGTATTGAGTTGCAGGTAGCGGTAGGCGGGGACGATCGAGAGGGCACCGAAATTGATCGCCACCCCCGCTTCCGCCAGCCACATGAAATCCGTCTCATGGCCGCCCTTGAACTGGATGTCCGTCGTCCGGAAATCCGCGAATTTCGCCTGCGCGACGCCAAGCCCGCCGCCCAGATACGGCGTCAGCAATGACGTGACGGGGATATCCAGAAAGCCGTTCACGGTTCCTGTATAGAGATTGTTGCCTGCCCCGGTCACGGTGGCCCGTGTCGTGCCGCCACCGGGCGTGGCGACGGTCACCGATTTGAGATCGGTCCGGCCATAGCCGCCTTCCACCTCGACACGGAGACTGACGGGTTCCAAGGGGATACGAAGACCTACCGCCGCATTGAAGATGTAGTTCTTCTCGTAATCCGCATTGGCGCTCAGCCCGCCGCGTGCGCCGTTTTGGCTGTTTTCGTCGAGATAGCCGCCACTACCGCTGAGATAGAGTTGGGCTTCCGCTGGAAATGTCGCAACAATTAAAGCGGCCGCCAAAACGTAAACGTTCCTATTTACCATGATACCCCCTGAATTACGTTATAGTCGTGTATATCAACGGCATAGATCCCCCGATGTTCCGCGCATGCTGCGAGGATATTTCTTCGATCATTTTCGCAAAACTATTTGGTATCGGGAGCAACTCACCATGCTTTTCGGTGTTTGCTATGACTGGCCATTTTGACGTCTGGATTTATGCCTGTCGGTCAACGTCAGTGACATGAAGCAGCAATGACGGCCGCCAAGCCCGGAATTTTACGCCGCCAAACTTAGGAGTTCATGCCATGAGTATCGGCGCCATTCTTCTGATTATCCTGGTGTTATTCTTGATCGGCGCGTTGCCGACATGGCCGCACAGCGCGAATTGGGGCTACTACCCGAGCGGCGGGTTGGGCCTTATCCTCATTATCGTCATCGTCTTGCTGCTTCTGGGACGGATTTAGCCTGGGACGCCGACCACCGCCAGCGTGAGCTGGCGGTGCAAACGAAACATCGAAATCAGGCTCTCGCGGTTCTCGCGATCCGTTTCCGTTCATTCAGCCAAAAGTAAAGGGACCAGTCATGCCAGGAGAACTATCCGTCAAATCCACTGATCTGGAGTTGGCGAGCGTGCCGGCTTTCTGGCCGATGGCGATGGCGGCGGCGTTGGTCGAGGACGGGGCGGAGCTTTACGCGAAGAACCTCAAATTCGTCGAGGAGGAGATCCGAATTCATGACGAATTGAGACCCACCCTTGCGACGGCAAATCAGGTGCGCCTCGATCTGCGGACCATGGTGCTTCGCGATTACGGCAAGCCGGGCGGGATTCCCACCCTGATCGACGCACCCCATGCCGGTCACACCGCCGTGATCGCCGATTACCATAAGGGCCAGAGCCTGGTTGAGACCCTGCTGGAAAATGGGATTGGACATGTTGCCCTGACCGACTGGAAATCGGCGACTCCGGACATGAAGGATCTGGAGATCGACAACTACCTTGCCGAACTGATCATTGCGATCGACGACCTCGGTGGCCGCGTGAATCTGGTCGGCCTGTGCCAGGGTGGCTGGCTCGCGGCCATGGCGGCGGCGCGATTCCCGGACAAAATAAACGCGCTGGTGCTCGCGGGAGCGCCCATCGACACCGATGCCGGCAACGGGCCGATCAGACGCATGGTCCAGGAATCGCCTGTGTCATTCTATGAGGATCTGGTGGCCCTCGGCGGTGGTCTGATGCAAGGCAAACTCATGCTGCAGGGCTGGAAAAACATGCATCCTGAGAAAAACTATATCCATGACCACATCGATCTCTACGAACACATCAACGACCCCGTCTATCTCGCCAAGGTGGAGACGTTCGAGAGCTGGTACGAAAACCCGATCGACTTGCCGGGCCGCTGGTATCTTCAGGTGATCACCCAGCTCTTCAAGGAGAACCGGCTGGCCAAGGGCAAATTCATTGGCCTGGGCCGAAGGCTCAACCTGCGCGATATCACCTGTCCGGCCTATCTGCTGGCTGGCACCGACGACGATATCACGGCACCGGAACAGGTTCTGGATGCCTCAAAATATCTCGGGACGCCGAAAGACCGTATCGTTGAGGAAATGGTGCCGGGTGGCCATATCGGGCTGTTCATGGGAGCCCGCACCCTGAAGGAACATTGGCCGCGGATCGCCGGGTGGATTGCCGCCCAATAGGCGGACCACCCGCGCGAGGCCGGCCCAGCGAGGCCGGGCCAGGATCAATTCGGAATTATTCCGGAGAACCCCCATCGTTCAAATGGCTGGAATCAGGGGAAAGGATACCTTGGGAGTGCTTTCTTTCGTCCTCTTCCAAATAAGCATCGATTAGGCCATCGATGAATGCATAATGTTCGCCAAGCATTTTCTCACAATATTCCGCCCAGGAATCACACTTACCGAAAGTCGACCACGCTCCCGTCCTGCGGATCATTTTTGCATTCTTGCAAAATTCGTTGAATGAAGATTTCAAGCCATTCCATTGTGATGGGAACTCTTTATCAAGCAATTCCTCTCTGATGTCATGTATATCATCGCTCATGTTGACGGCCTCCAGACAAATTCCATGCGTTCAATCAATACGAACACATGATCGGCAAGTCGGTTCTGGAACCGGCGCGAGCTCATGGGCGGAGATCCGCGCCGATTTGAAACCGATCATGGATTATTGCACGAACCAGCCATGGCTGACCACCAGAGACTGACCAGTCCCGATAGCCGCCGCGGGGCGTCGACAACGTCCCGCCCGCCACGTTCCGAACGCAACAATCGAGTTCCGGTCCGCCGATGGACAATTATTGGCAGGATATGGCACGAAAACGTTCTTGTCGCCGCCATCTCGGAACGGTGTCTGGCGCACCGGCATGGGCGTTGCGCCAGACCGACCAGAACCCGGTCAGAGAACGTGGAAGACGTAGAGCAGGATAATGATCGGAATCGGGATACCAAGGACAAAAAGTACTATTGGGCGCATGGCTGCCTCCAAACGGTGTGATTACTTTATCAACATTGGCCACAGCCGTCCGTTCCTCTTGAACGATTCAGGAAAATTGACGGGGCTGTTCAACGCTGAATTTGCGGCCGGCCGAGCGGCCTTTCCCTCGATCCATAGGGGGAAACCATTCCGAATGGTTTCCCCCATGGCGAGCCTGCTAGCCGGCGCTGGAGAACGTGTTCCGCAGGTCGCGGATACGGTCGTGGTTCTCTTTCACGCCCTGGTACTGGCGGTCGATGATGGACCGCACATCCGCCGGGAGATCCTTCTCCAGCGCATCCTCATACGCCTTCTTGGCGGCGTCCTCGCCGCGTTCGCACTCTTCGAGGATCGCGGTTTCATCCATGCCGGTTACGACGGATTTGAGGTTGACCCAGCCGCGATGCAGCGATCCGGCCACCGAACCGCCCTGGGCCGGATGGCCGCCAAGGCTGCGGACCTTGCCTTCCAGTTCCTGCGCGCCCTCGGCGCACCGGACAGCCGCACTCTCGAACACCGGCTTGAGATTAGCGCTCTTCACCGAATTCGCCGATGTGCGGAAACCGAATTCGCCGTCCCTGCTGATTTCGATCAGATGGTTCAGCGTCGAGATCACATCATTCTTATCCATGGTCGTTTCCTCGTTTCAGGTGAGCCGCGCGGAAGGGAGAACCATCTCCATCTGAGCGGACTGATCCAGGTTCAAAGGCCATCCACGGCACCGAATGTAATCCGGCGCCCGCAGCCGGACCCATACGCCTCTTGCATTAAACAACGGCGGGGATGCGAGAATTCCACGGCATCCCATTTTCGTATCCACCCGTCCTGGATACATTCAAAGGGGACAAGCTATCTCCCTCAAGAGCGGGATCCAGCCCTGCTGGCCATGACGAACAACAATCACGAGAAGCAAACCCGGAACGGGCGGGAAGCGTTTTCCGCCCGTTCCGGTTTATTTCAGGTTCCTGTTATTTTACTTCGTCAAGCTGCTTCAGTGCTTTTTCCGCATAGCTCGTCGCGACATCGGCATGGCCCTGCTTGCCGCTGTCGATCGCTTCCTTCAGATGCGTGATGGCCTCTTCCGTATGCTCGGTGGCCTTTTCCTTTTCCGCCAACTCGGCATGTTTCAGCGCGGCTTCGGAATGGGTCACCACATCGGCGGCATGCCCTGCCTTGCCTGCGGTGATTGCTTCCTTCGTGTGCGAGATCGCTTGGGTAATATGCTCGTCGGCGGCAAGGCCGATCTTAGGCGCGACAAAGACAGAAAGGCCGATAGCCAGCGCCAAGGCAACAAATCGACGAGAAATCATGGACGTATCCTTCCCTTGAGATGCCTGCGTCGCAGACAAAATTACAACATATGCTGTATGTTGTTGAGAGTTCATGATGCGCGCAAGTCACATTGACGTCAACTAATCCGAAGTGGTTACAACAAAATTGTAACTATACACAAGATATCCCCCTAGATTAACACCCTATAAGCCTGAAAATTCGGATTCATATTATATTTGTTGGTAAAATGTAGGATTTCTTCGGTCTAGTTGGGAACTTGCTGTTGCTTGCCGGCGTATGTCACCACGGATCATTACCGATGTCTGGACTGATGGCGATCGGCAGTGGGCCATTCAACCGGGGGCGCCGGATGCCGCTCCGGTTCGGACTCAAACCGGACATCACCAATGGAATGCCGATCAGCGTCGGTAATACAAGGCCGCAATGAGGCCGCCAATCCCGGCATCTCAATTTGCCATTATGCAGGAGTTGACACCATGAACATCGGCCCAATTCTGCTCGTTATCCTGGTTCTATTTTTGATCGGCGTCTTGCCGACATGGCCGCACAGCGTGAACTGGGGCTACTACCCGAGCGGTGGAATCGGCCTCGTCCTCATCGTCGTCGTCATCTTGCTGCTCCTGGGGCGGATTTAACCTCGTTCACTTCCCCATTATCAGCAATACTTCCTGAAGTTGAGCAACCATAGGTAAACGCCATGCGCAAGAGAACGACGATGCTGGCCCTCACCCTGCTCACGCTCCTGGCGGCCGCACCGCTCCTGGGTGCTTGCCACACTACGGCGGGAGCCGGCGAGGATCTCTCCCAGGCGGGGCATGCCATCGAGAACAGTGCGGACAAACACGCACCCTGACCCGCTGACCTCATCAAGAGCGGAGCCGCCCGTGGCTTGCGGTGGAACACCTGACATAGGGTCCGCCGCGAGCCACGCCGGCCACCGGCAGACCAGGAGGGCTGCAAATGAACACTCCTGTGCCTCGTCCGGTGAAGCAGCCGAAGCTTCTTCAGATCCTGGGCCCCGGTCTTATCACGGGCGCCTCGGATGACGATCCAAGCGGCATCGCGACCTATTCCCAGGTCGGGGCGCAGTTCGGGTATGGCCTCGCCTGGACCCTGCTATTCAGCTATCCCCTGATGGCGGCGATTCAGGAAATCAGCGCCCGCATCGGACGTGTCACCGGGTTTGGCATTGCGGGCAATCTCCGCCGCCACTATCCGCGCTGGCTCTCCGGCGGGATCGTCGGCATGTTGCTGGCCGCGAACATCATCAATCTGGGCGCCGATCTCGGTGCCATGGGTGCGGCACTCAAGCTGCTGATCGCCGGTCCCGCCTTGCTCTATGTCTGTCTGTTCGGACTGTTCTCGGCGGTGCTTCAAATCTTTGCCCAGTACGCACGCTACGTCTCGATCCTGAAATGGCTGTGCCTGTCCCTGTTCAGCTATGTCATTTGCGCCTTTGTGGTGAAAGTGCCGTGGGCCGAGGTCGGTTGGGCGGTGCTCTGGCCGCCGCTGTCTGAAAAACCGGACTATGTGATTGCGATCGTTGCCGTATTGGGCACCACGATCAGCCCTTATTTGTTCTTCTGGCAAGCGCAGCAGGAGGTCGAAGACGACAAGGAGAGGGCGGGCTCACGTCCGCTCATCCGGGCACCCGGGCAAGCACGCTCCGAATTCGCCCGCATCCGCCTCGACACCTATCTCGGCATGGCGCTATCGAACGTCATCGCGTTCTTCATCGTCGTCACGACCGCGACGACGCTTCACGCCAACGGAGTCACGAATATTCAGACCTCCGCCGAAGCCGCCGAGGCGCTCCGGGCGGTCGCCGGCCGCTTCACTTTCTCCGTTTTCGCCGCCGGCATCATCGGCACCGGCCTGCTGTCGCTTCCCGTCCTGTCCGGATCGGCGGCTTACGCCGTGGGCGAGCTGTTTTCCTGGCATGTCGGACTCGCGCGCCGGCCATTCCGTGCCAAGGCATTTTATGCGGTCATCGCAGCGGCGGTGGCGATCGGCGTCGGCTTGAACTTCACCGCCATCGATCCGGTCAAGGCTCTGTATTGGAGTGCCGTCTTGAATGGCGTGGTCGCCGTGCCGGTAATGATCGCCATGATGCACCTCTCGATGCGTTCCAGCATCATGGCCGGCTTTACCCTGCCGGCGCCGCTACTGATCCTCGGCTGGATAGGGACGTTCGTGATGGCAATCACCGTCGTGGCAATGGCCGTAACCTGGTTCGGATGAGCTCAGTTATTTTCGGCGGCATGATCCGGTCGCTCCTCGCGGCTCCAGAGCCACATGGACAGGGCGGTGATGAGCACCAGGAGCACGCCACCCATGGCAATCAGCAGAGAAGACTCGTTCAGCCACGCGACGGCTGGAACACAGAGAGCGATAAAACCGCCGACGACGCAGATACGCCATGATCCCACGTGCAAACCGGCGACGAACGTGCCGAGAGCCAGAAGCGTCAGAACATTGAGCCCGGTCGCGGTGGTGCTGAGCATTCCCGTCACCGAAGGCAGGTAAAGCACGCGCATCGCGATCAGGAAGGCCACCCAGTGCAGAATTTGTGTCCAGACAAGGTGGGAATGCGCCGTCCATCCCTCTTCTGTATGCCGCCAGCCGGCAACAATGCAGAACACGCAATAGACGGGAGCCAAGGTGCTCCAATAGACCGTATTCGGATCTCGGGTCGCCGCCGTGTAGGCCGCCCCGAGCAGAGCCAGGACCATCATCGCCAGATAGGGCGAGTCCCGCAGTATGAGGCGGAAAAACCCCCACGATGCCCGCCGCGCGGGAGCATCCGCGTGGTCAGGAGCGGGAGGGATGACGGACTCGATGCTGTTATCCATGGTGTGTTCGCTGCTTGTCATTCGGGGCCTCATTCTTTCACCGGCGTCAAGACGACATCGCCGCGTTTCGCCAGTCCTCGTGATAACGCCGCAGACGCAGAGCCAGCGTCACCAGGACGGAACCGAATATGAGCGCATAAGCGCCGATCCAGGTGGTCAGCAGCACGGCGCCCAAAAGCGGCGTCGCGACGAGTGCGATGCCAAGCATGATCGAGGCTATCCCACCCAGCACCAGCAACCACTCGCCATGCACGCGGTGCAGTTGTGCCGTCGCAACCAGCATCAGCCCCCCGTTTAGGATGGCCCAGAAACCGATCATATAGACCAGAACAAGGAGAGCCAGCGCCGGCTGGATCAGCAGGACGATGCCTAACAGGACATTGACCACCCCCTCCAGCAGCAGCGGCCAGGACCGGTCATGCCGCGCCTGGGCCTTCACCCCGGCGGCGAGGGCCACGATGCCGTCCAATGTCACGTAAACACCAAACATGACCGCCAAGACGGTGGCAACGAGGCCGGGCAATGCCAGGGCCATCAGGCCGAAAAGAATAGAAAGAACGCCACGCAACGCAAGAAGGCTCCAGTTCCTCGCCAGCGGGTGAATCGTCATCATCGCGCAGCTCCCTCTTCTAATAACACCGGATAAGAAGTACAAAAACGCACACTCTATTTCTGCTTGTGTCGTAATTCCCGTTCCGCCTCTGCCTTGTCTCCGATCTCATCCTTCAGTTTTTCGGTCGTCTGGCTCGATGGCCGTGCTTCGACGGTAACATCGGCCACTCCGTCCTTCTTCATATCCAGTTTCTCGGCCGCCTTTTTCGAAAGATCGATAATTCGACCGTCCGTATAAGGCCCCCGGTCGTTGATTTTCAAATCGACCGATTTGCCATTTTCCGTATTCGTGACCGTGACGTGGGTTCCGAGCGGAAGATAGGGCGACGCCGCCGTCTTCTTGTCCGGGTTGAAATTCTCGCCATTGGCCGTCTTGTCGCCGCGAGATTCCTCGCCGTAAAAGGACGCATCGCCCTTTTGATGAACAAGCGCCTCGCCCTGACTATTGCCGGGCTGCCCCTTGCCGGGGGCCTTGTCCTGATTCTGAGCCATAGCCGGGAACGACAGGATGAGCGCCAGACAGATCGCTGGAAGCGTGTAGCAATACATGTCTTCCTCCAACACCGGCGGCGCCTGAGGCGCCGCCGGTGGAACACCGTTCAGCATCAAAAGGAAGATGGGTGCTACGTCTTCCTCGTGGAAACGCTCTAACGGTTACGCGGCTTTCGCGACTTCATGCAGTTCGAGAGATGACGGATTGATGGATTTGAGAATCTCTCTGGCACGGCCCACCTGCTCGGCCGAACCATGCGCCATGACCAAGAACTCGTCAGCTTTCACGGCTGCCTCGTATTTGATCACGCTGTCCTTGGGAAGACCGCCGTTATAGAGCGCCGCACTCAGCACGCCCAAGCCACCGACCTCAACCGCGCCCACGACCACGGAGGCCACCAGATGGGCCAAGTAGCCTAGCACCATGACCGGGCCGACGGTGGGAATGGTCAGAAAGATCCCGCCGCCGATCAGGCCCCAGAGTCCACCCCAGAACGCGCCGAGTTTTCCCCAGAACTTCATCCGGTCGCCCGTGTTGTAGAACCCGATGACCTTTTCTTCGGTATGGTATCCCTTGCCGACGACACTGAGGTTCTTCATATCGAAGCCGGTCGCAGCCAGCTTTTTAACCGCTGCTTCCGCGATATTATGATCGGCGAAGACCGCAATGACGGTATCGGTTTGGGTGACGGTATCGGTTTGTGTCATTTCATCCTCCTTAAGGATGGCCGGCGTCGGCTTATGCACCACTTACCGTCGGGAGGACGGTCAGCTTAACGCGCTTACATTGCGGAAGCTGCCGTCACACATGCTGATCGGCTTTCTCCTTCTCGAATGTTGTGACCTGCTTTTCGGCTTCCTCACGGCTGACGCCATAGCGTTCCTGTACTTTTCCGACAAGCTGATCACGCTTGCCTTCGATGACCTTCAAATCATCATCGGTCAACTTTCCCCACTGCTCCTTTACCTTGCCCGTAAATTGCATCCAGTCGCCCTTGATCATTTCCCAGTTCATTTGATGTCTCCATACTGATATTTCGTACGCGAGACCAACGATACCATCAGCCCAGTGGTTCCTGATGATCCAAAATGCTACTACTTCATATGTTTTAGGCATAATGCTTGCGCCATCGTTCACGCGAAATTGCACCTGGACTCTATTCATAGGATAATAGGATTGCGAACGCAGGATTATCAGCCCCGCCGCGCCGAGGCATGCTTTTTGGGGCGCAGCGGGGCCTTCATCACAATCCCTGAACTACATCCCGCCGCGCCGGTGCTGGAGGAAGAAGCGCAGCATCTCGGCTGTGGCATCGGGGCCGCGCGGATCCGTATAGGAACCGTTCGGGCTGCCGCCTGCCCAGGCATGGCCGCCACCATGGATCGTCCACTGCTCGCACAGCACCTCTCCGGAGCCGGCGGCATGAACGGTGCAGCTGTAAGCGTGGCCGCCTGGAACTTGGCCGCGCTGGACCGTCGTCCGCAATTTCATCGCGGCAGCGGTGGCCTGGGCGATGACATCGTCGCCGTTGCAGGGATGAACCGTGGTGTCCCGATCGCCGTGAAATACGATCGTCGGGACGATGCGCGCACCCTTGGCGCGGCTTCGGGTTCCGCCACCCTGGCGCATGGCGGTGAAGGCCGACGGCAGGTCGGTGGCGGCGCCGCAGGCCAAGCCGGAATGGATCCCGGCGGCGGCATAAAGATCGTTATAAGTGGCCGCCATCACCGCGGCGGCGGCCCCGCCGGCCGAAAGTCCTGCGATGTAGATACGATGCGGGTCCACCCTGTGGTCGCGCATGATCTGCCGGGTGATGCCGGCGATCAGGGCGGGCTCGCCACTGTCGCGCCGCTGATGGTTGGGGTCGAACCAATTCCAGCATTTCTGGGCGTTCGCCGAGGCGGGTTGCGCCGGATAGGCGACGAAGCAGCCGTGTTTCTCGGCGAATACGTTCATCCTGGTGCCGGCGGCGAAGTCGTCGGGAGACTGGGTACAGCCATGGAGCATCACCACAAGAGGACGGGTCTCACCGGAGGCGTGGCCGCTGGGAACGTAGAGCTTATAAGCGCGGGTTCCGGCTTGGCTGGTGAAGGACTTGCCGGTGAAGGAAGCGCCCGGCGGCAGGGTTTCGGGGAGCGCAGCCGGTGCCGGTGCCCACAGCTTGGCACCGGCCGGCATGTCGGCTCCGGGCGCCCGGAAACCTGTCGTCTTGCCGTAATTCTGCGGGCGCCACGCTTCGTTCTGGGGACGCCTCACTTCGGGTTCATTCACCTCGACCGAATCCGGCACCAGATCGATCGTGATGTGCCGGTCGGCGCGCGCCGGAGCCGGTTCCGTGTCCGGACTGCCGCCGCGAAGCAAGCGCTGGATGAGCGCGGTCGCGTCGGCCAAGTGTCCCGCGCGCGTCAGGCGCGTGACCTCTGCCATCTCCGGGTGTATTCCATGGTTCATTGGGAAACTCCTCTGTCAGGGGCGGCGGTCAACTGTCTCGATGGGTGGTTTCAGTGGATGCGATCGGCGAGGGCTGCCTTGACGGCCGGGCTGGCCTGCAGCCGCCCCAGCACCGCGATCGAGGCGATGGTGTCGCGGGCGAGTTCGGGCGTGACGTCGGCGGCGATGCTGGCGAGGCCAAGCACGCGGATATGCACCATCCGCCCAGCTTCCCGCACCGTTTCCAGATCCTCCCGCGCGTAATGGCGAAGGCCCAGATCGATGTTCTTCCGGGTCACGGCCTGACGGCACACCTCGTCATGGCGATCGATTTGGTTGCGGATCGCTGTCCGGATGAAGTCGGTGCGGTTCGAATAGAACCCCTCCTCCACCAACAAGTCGATATGACCGAGATCGACATAGCCGAGATTGATCGTAATCTTCTCGCTTTCGGTCTTCGGCCGCAGGTCATGCCCATTATCGTCCATCGCCAAATCCATCCACATACCATCCACCTGGATGGTATGTGGTGCGGCATGAGCGTGCAGTCAAGCGCGGGCGTTCGATAACAGCAATTCTCATTTTGGCCAATGCCTGCGCCCGTCCTCGCTGCAAAAGCATCCAGCGTCCTTCGAGACGCGGCCAAGAGGGCCGCTCCTCAGGATGAGGTATGTCGTTAATAGCATTGAGAAAAATCCTCATCCTGAGGAGGCCCCCTTGAGGGCCGTCTCGAAGGACGCACCACGGCTGTCCAGCCCATTGCCGAATGACGGGCCAAAATGAGAATTGCTGGTTCGATAATTCACCCGATATTTCACCCGGTGGGGGGCGGCGCCGGTTCACGTCCCGGCAGTCATCCGGCGTGCCAGACTTTCTCGATGATTTCCCGTAGATCGTTCCGACGGAACGGCTTCTGCAAGGTCGGCCAGCCGCGATAAGCCACTTGCAGCCCTCCGCTGCCGTAGCCGGTGGCGAAGAAGAACGGTATGCCGCGGTTCGCGAGCACCGAGGCGACGGGATAGACAGGCCCGCCATTGATGTTGACGTCGAGAATAGCGAGATCGATCTCCTCTCGCCGCGCCATCTCGACCGCCTTGGCGAGATGCGCGACGGGGCCCACGGTCTTATGGCCGAGATCCGCAAGCATGTCCTCCAGGAGGAGTGCCACCGCGAATTCATCCTCGACCACCAGGACACTCAGCCCGGGGACAGGAAGAGGTTCAGTCTGGTCAGCGAACATCAATTATCTTCATTTCCACCTCTCCGGCACTTGGAAGCGGCACTTCGATGATGCAGACCAGTCCGCTCCGGGCAAAGTCAAGCCGCACCTCGCCGTCCAGTTCCAGCGCCAACCCCCGCTCAAGCAGCGTGGATCCAAAGCCCTTGCGTTCGGGTTTCTCCACCGGCGGACCGCCGGACTCTGTCCATTTCAGCCGGAGCATATCGGAGCCGGCGGATGTTACAATCTCCCAGGCGACATGCACCTGTCCTGTCAGCATCGACAAAGCGCCGTGCTTGGCGGCGTTGGTGGCAAGCTCGTGGAAGGCCATTCCAAGCGCCAGAACCGCCTTCGGCCGGAGCTTCAGATCAGGCCCCTCGACGATAAAGCGGATTCGGTCCTTGGACCCATAAGGCTCCAATTCCTGAAGCAGCAAGTCGCGTAACGACGCGCTTTCCCAGCTTTGACGCGCGAGAAGGTCATGCGTCCGCGACAGGGCAACAAGCCGGGCGTCAAAAGTTTCGCGGGCATCGGCGTCGGACGTTCCCCGCAACGACTGCGCGGCGATCGACTGCACCGTCGCCAGCGTGTTTTTCACGCGATGGTTCAGTTCGTCCGTCATGAGATTTCGGAGGTCGTCGCTACGCTGGCGTTCACTAATGTCGCGCACGATCGTCGAGGCGTCGATTATCGTGCCGTCCTTATTTCTGACCGGAGAGATCGTCATGGACACATCGACTTTCTTGCCGTTCTTCGCCATGGCGGTGATCTCGAAAATCTCGACATGCTTGCCCAGCGCCAGCCTTTGAAGGATCTGTGTCAACTCTCCGGCTCCGCTGTCCGGCAGCAGCATGGACAGGGGTTTGCCGACCGCCTCCTTGGCCGCGTAGCCGAAGATTCTTTCCGCGCTGGGGTTCCAACTTGTGATCATGCCATCGAGCGTGTGCCCGATGATGGCATCCTGCGAGGAGTCGACGATGGCGGCAAGTCTGGCGCGTTCCACTTCATGGTGCTTGCGTTCGGTAATATCGACGAAAGTGATGACGACGCCGTCGATGACATCGTTCAAGGTCCGGTATGGCCGAATCCGCATGAGGAAAGTGGTCCCCGCCTCCGCGGTCGTCACCTCATGCTCGATCATCGACAGAGAGCCCAAGACGGTCTCCACGTCGTGCTTTAGCTCAAGCTCCGCGTAGCTCAGCCGGGTTGCGATGTCGGAGATCGGCCGCCCCTGATCGCTGGGGCGGAGCTGAAAAATCTTCGATATCGCCGGGGTGAAGGTTTTGACATGCAGATCGTTGTCGAGAAACAGCGTGGCGATCTCGGTGCTGTCGAGAAGATTCGCGATGTCGCTGTTCGCGTGGAGAAGGGCGTCGTTCTTGCTGTTCAGTTCGGCGTTGACCGTCCGGAGCTCTTCATTAAGTGACTGGAGTTCCGCTTGCGTGCTCCTCAACTCCTCGTTCGACGACAGGACTTCCTCATTGACCGACTGATACTCTTCATTGATCGATTTCAGCTCCTCATTGGCCTTCTCCAAATCGTCGATCGTGTTCTGGAGCTGTGTCCGCGTCGCGCGCAGTTCGTTTTCAACCGCCTGGAAGCGGGAATCCGCCCCCTCGCCTGATTCAGCCGCGACACCGTCCCGGCTAACGAACCCACGATCCTGGAAGGCGACGACAAGGAACTCTTCATTCGCGGAGATCGGCTCGACGATCAGACTGACGATCTTGCGGTCGCCACTGCCTGTAACGACAAGGTTCTCATGGACAACCGCTTTCCTTGTGGCAAACGCCTCGTCCACGGCGGCCCGCACCGGCAGCATCAGATCCTTGCGGAGGATACTGAACAGTTCCAGGCTCGCCGGGCCGGCCGACGGTTCGACATAGGGGCCGGTCCGACTGGAAAACCGGAGAACCTCGTGCTGCCGGTCGATCACCACGTAAGCGGGGGAATATTTTTCCAGGGCACGGCGAACGCACCGATCGATGCTCTCGGCAGGCAGCGCAAAGGGGGCGCTCGGTTGTGGCAGCACTGCTCTGGCAAGCGCACCTCCCGGCATCGGCGGTGCCGCGTCATCGCGCCGTTGGAAGAGGCAGTGCTCGTTGTCAAAGACAGCAAAGAGCTCTTCCTGCCGCGACAATGCCTCCGAGGCTCCGAGGAAGAGATACCCGCCTGGACGCAGGGCATAATGGAAAGTCCGCACCAAGCGGTCTTGCAGCTTGCTGTCCATATAGATCAGAACGTTGCGGCACGAGATGAGATCAAGCTTCGGAAACGGCGCATCCTTGACCAGATCGTGCACCGAGAAGACGCACATATCGCGCAGATCCTTGCTCACGCAAAACGCGTCGTCCACTTTCACGAACCACCGCGCCAGGCGTTCGGGCGACAGCCCTGAAAGCGGTTCCCGATAGCGCCCACGCCGCGCGAGAAGAATTGCCTGATCGTCCAAATCCGTTGCGAAAATCTGCACGTCCAGTGCGACTTCAAGCTTGACCATGGCCTCTCTTACCAGGATCGCGATCGAATAAGCCTCTTCGCCGGTGGCGCAGCCGGCTACCCAGATTCGGATCTGGCCGTCGTTCTTCTTTTTCTCGAAGAGCTTCGGAATCACCACGCTTTCCAGCGCCGCGAAAGCCTCGGGATCCCGAAAGAACCCGGTGGTGCCAATGAGAAGGTCGCGGAACAGCAGAGCGAGTTGGTCCGGATCCTTCCGCAGACGCTCGACATATTCCGGCACGCTCTCGATCCGCAGCACCCGCATGCGGCGCTGGATACGCCGGATCCGGGTCTTGTCCTTGTACCCGCTGAAGTCGTGGCCAAGCCGGGTGCGCAGCAGCGTACAGATCGTCGTCAGGTACTCCGCCACGTCACCGCCGGTGCCGTCGTCCGGCTCCTTCCGGTTACGGATCTTGTTCAGATGCTGCTGGTAGTCAAGCAACCGCGCCGGCATGGTTTCGACGGCCATCACCTCATCGACCAGACCGGTCGAGACGGCGCTGCTCGGCATCCCGAGAAGCGCTGTTTCGTCGCCCCCGGCCTGGGCCAAGGCAAAGCCGCCATGCTCCTTGATCGCCTTCAGCCCCTGCGTGCCATCGCTGCCATAGCCGGAAAGAATGACGCAGACGGCATTTTCACCCTGATCCTCGGCCAGCGCGGTGAAGAACGTATTGATCGGGCAGCGGTGCTCGCGCGGTGGCGCCGGCCGCTCGACATGAAGGATGCCGTTGCCGATCGTCATGGTCGCGTTGGGTGGAATGACGAAGACCTGGTTCGCGGCGACCGTCATTCCGTTCTCGGCTTCCACCACCGGCATCGGGGTGTGCTTGCTCAGCAACTCGGCCAATAGGCTCTTGTGTTCCGGATCGAGATGCTGCACCAGGACGAATGCCATGCCGCTCTCTGGCGGCATGTTGTCAAAGAAGCTCGTGAAGGCATCGAGCCCGCCGGCGGAGGCGCCAAGGCCGACGATCAGATACGTCATAACCCGCTCCTCCCTTGCCGAAAAACCTTCGCGGTTCCCGGCCGCGGCCACACCACCGGCCATATTGGGCCCGTCATCGCGCACAGACGAAAACAGGCGGGAATTCCTTCCCGCCCGTTCCAATTTTTCCTGCAGCTATTTAATTTGTTCAAGGTGCGTCAGTGCTTGTTCCGCATGTTTCGTCGCAACCTCGGCCTGAGCTTTCTTCCCGGTATCGATCGCTTCCTTCAGATGCGTGATGCCCTCTTGCGTATGCGGATTGGCCGTTTCCTTTTCAGCGGCCTCGGCATATTTCAGCGCGGCTTCGGAATGGGTGACCAGATCGGGGGCATGCCCGGCCTTGCCTGCGGTGATGGCTTCCTTCGTGTGCGAGATCGCCTGGGCGACATTGTCTTCCGCGGCAAGGCCGATCTTGGGCGCGACAAAAGCCGCAAGGCAAAAAGCCAGCGCAAGGACAACAAAACGACGAGAAATCATGGACAGATCCTCCCTTAAAACGCATGCATCGCGGACTAAGATGCACCACATACGTCTATCATAAAATGATAGAATATCATTGTGCTAGCCCAGCGCATTGTTGTCAACTTACCCAATAGAGGGATAGCCTATAGAAGACACCTAACCCGATATTTCTAAAATCATGGTGGCGGCTCAACGGGATGTGACGCTCGCCACGCCGCAAACTGAAATTGCACAGAGTAGGCGGGATCTTCAATTTCATGGTAATTACGCACATAACGGACCGCAAAATCATGCACCCCGAAATCTCTGTACTGTTTAACATGCGTTAGTTCATGCGCCCAGAGTGCTGCATCGTTGTTCGCGGAATCGGCGTTCCGAAAAACAATGACATCGATCAATGTAACCGCGTTCGCATCTCCGTACCGAACCGAAAGGCCCGCCAGATTCGTAACGCCGGAATCACCAATTTTGAACCGCGCCATATTCATGATATCGTTTTCGATATAGCCCGCCAGCGCCTGCCTGATCAGCGGCGGGATCGGCATTGAATCCGCCAAAGCGGCATCCCTGGAAGAGATTATCCATTTTTCTAGAATATCGCCAAGCGTATCACCCGGAATTTGTCCATTTAAATATGACTCCCATTCTCCCACAGCCCCACCAAATTCAGGCAAACACACCCCAAAAATTTCACGCTGGCCAGGAGGGCAGGAAAACGCTAGAGGCGAAATGCTAACGAAGCTATATACGTAAAGCATGACTTTTCCAAAACACCTAGTCATTTCGACATCTCCAGCACAGAAGACAAAAAGTACCTTATGATTAATCATATTTATTGTCGCCAACATGCAATTATAGCTGCCCGTAATTTACACCAATCTCGTATTTTAAGGGTAAGCGTTTTCGTTACAGCAAAGATTGCCAGGTACGTGAGAAGAACTCCCTCACCCTCTGCCAGAAGGGGCGCTTTTCCCACGTCGTAATGTCGATCCGGTGAGCGTCGGCCAGATCATCGGCGAACATTTTCTCCAAGGCCTGAGCCGTCCCGCTTCCCAGCACGATGGCATCGACCTCATCGTTGAAAAGGACGCTCCGCTGATCAAAATTCGACGAGCCGATGACCGACCAGACGCCATCGATGACGACTATTTTCGAGTGAAGAACCAAATCATGCGTTTCGTAGATTTTCACACCCGCCTCCAAGAGGTCGGAATAGCGGGAGTGCGCAACGGCGATCGCTTGTTCGGAATCGCTTCGGTCGGGCAGAAGCAGCCGGACATCGACACCGCGCCGGGCGGCGTCGATCAAATCCTCCATCTCCTGATGCGTCGGCACGAAATAGGCGGCGCTCACACGGATGCTTTTCTCCGCGTTGCGGATCGCCGACAGGAGCGTCACGTAGTACCGGGGAATGGCATTGTCGGGCGTGCTGCCGAGGATGCGCACGACGTCCGCGCCTTTCGGTGGAACCGCCGGGAAATAGTTCGCGCTCACCGGCGGCGAACCTTTTTGTTTGGTCCAGTGCTCAAAGAATAGCGTCTGTAGTGACGCCACGGCCGGGCCATCGATTTGAAGGTCGGTGTCGCGCCAATGTTCCGGGGACTTGCCCTCCGGCGCCCCTGACTTTCCCAATGGATTACTCTGATAGGTAGTGCTTAGATTCACGCCCCCGACGATCGCGGTGGCTCCATCGGCCACCAGGATCTTGCGATGGTCCCGATCGTTGAACGAGTAGCCGCTCTTCGCATCCAGCGGGTTGATCGGGTTGAATTCGACGAGGTTCACGCCGGCCTGTTTCAAGCGGTCGAAGAAAGATGCCGGTGTGCTGCTTGAGCCGTAGCTGTCATATATTACGTTGACCGCGACGCCGGCCCGTTGCTTTGCGGCGAGCAGGTCGCCGAGAGATAATCCGTCGCTTTGAACGTCTTCAAGAATGAAGTATTCGAGATTGACGTGATCTTTCGCGTCTCGGATGGCGGCGAAGATGGCATGAAAGCTGTCCGGGCCATCGACCAGGATACGGGTGCGGTTTCCTCCGATCAGAGGGCCATCCGCCACCGCCTGTTCGATCGCAAGGTGGCGCTTGAGCACCCCGGAATCCCCAGGCTCGGGGCTCAGCCGTTCGAGAAGCGCCTTGCTCTGGCGCGCGGTGAGCGGCCCATATGCGCCAATGATGCGCGGCTTCGATCCCGTGCCGGACAATCGAACGCCGCTCTGATCAAAGTCCGGCACCGATGTGCAGGCCATCAGCACGCCGAGGCTCGCATATATCGCGATGACGCCTATGGAGCGCAGCCCCGACGCCAGAAGATGCCGTCGCTTGCGGCGGTGATGCGACATGGCGGCATCGATGTAAGCTCTAGACTGGAACCCCATCACGCCACGCTCACTTCCTATTCAGCGCAAGCGGATTCAAGCCACTTCGTTAAAAAGAAGCCCACCAAAGCCCGTTAACGCCATACGCGGCGCCCGTAATCGCCGTGCTCGCCGCCGCCATGCCGGCCGCCGCCGCCTCCGCCATAGCCGTAGGGCGCAATCACACAGGCGGAGACCGCCAGCAAGGTACAGGCGAGAACAATCAGTGTCTTTAGTTTCATGGTCGTCTCCACCGTTGAGCGATGCATCAATGTGCGAGATCGGAACCGTTTCAGTCGGCGGCATACCGAAAGACGAAGCGACCCGTCCCTGTCCTATTCGTGGGCGACAACAGGACGGTTCGACGACAGGACGGTTCGTCGAGCTTGGCTGCTTGTTCCGTCGCCGTGCTAATGGATCGCGATGTCGACGACCCGGTCCGATGCCGCCGCAACGTCTTTGGCATTTGGCACGCCTTCCCGGCTCTCACCGGTCCAGCGCGCCTCGACCCGGTCCGGCGCCAGCTTGCCGCCATAAATAATCGTGTCGCGTACCGCGTCGGCGCGCCGATGCGACAAATGCATGTTGTAATCGGCGCTGCCGACCTCGTCGGTCCGACCGATGATCGTCGCGGAGGCAGCAGGGTTGTGCTGCAGGAAAGCGATCACATCGTTGATGACCTTCTGTCCATTGGCGTCGACGGCAAAGCTGTTGCTGTCGAAGAACACCGTGTACCAGACGGCGTTCAGTCCGGACGCCCCCGGCGGATTTGACGCGGCCGTTTGCGGCGAATGCTGGGCGCAGGCCGTAAGCAAGGAAATCGCGCCGACCGCTGCAAGTTGGCGCCATGAGATTGGGTGTCGTGACATCTGTATCTCCACTTTTGATTGGCTCTATGTCCGCCAGGATTGCGGCGCGTCGTGTAGAGGAAAACGTTCCACGGGATGTGCGGCTCCCGTCCACGGCAACACTCGGCGGACAGGCAGATCAGAGACCCTGCGGATTACCGGAAACGAGCGTGAAGCTACCGGCTTGGGTGCCGTCCGGATATTGGAACGTCACCAGAGTTCCGCTGTGATTAAGAACATAGCATTGCTCGGTGTCGCCATTGACGCGCGCAAGCTGTGTACAAAGGCGGCCATCCGGGAGAACGCGCCACCCGCCATTCGTGACAAAATCTCCCTCGCGGAAGCGCTGCTGCCCGTTCGGCTGAAAATAGACGTAATAGGGCATGCCGTTCGCCGCGTATCCTGATGCTGTGTTGTTCGGCAGCGAGGACAGGATTTCGTTTGCGGACATGCGCATCGGCGCCGATGGTGCGGCCTGAGGTATAATCGACGATCGCGACGACGATCCCGATAGTTCGCCGGCACTGGTTAATCGGGAGTCTCCTGGACCGCCGAGCGCGCCCGCGGTTGCCGAGCTCGGCGTTTTCGACGACTCATTTGTGCCATAGCGCCCCGGCGACGAAGCGCACCCAGTCATCAGGATTAGCACTGATAGATAGCATAATGAGCTATGCGTATTCCTGTTCATAGCGCGCCTCCGTTGCGGGTGATAGCGATTGCTCCCCCTGATGGCCGGTTGGATGTCGACATCCAGCCGGCCATCGGGGGGCTTTCCATGCCCATGAAAAAGACATAGCGCGAAGAAGACGATTGCCAAGCTACGTGTGGCCGATGTGCCTCATTGTCACGGCGCACTTTAACGATAATGCCATGGCGAGACGGTGTGGAAATCCGGGCGGTTCATCGCCGTCGCCGCCATCGCCACCGCAAGCCCGGCGGCGAACACCGCCCACACCAGCCGGCGATGGCGGGGAACGAAGCGCAGCTCGACCTCCCACTGGCCGGCCGGCACGGTCCAGCTGCGCAGATAGTCATCGGTGGGCTCGGCCGGGCGCGGCGGCTGGCAGGCGCCCGGTCGGGCGCAGAGGGTGACCACCCAGTCCTCGCCCCATGACTCGTTTTCGACCACGCGCACCGCCACCGGCGTCGCCACCCGATAGCGAACGCGATCGACATCATAGCCCGCCACCTCGGCCCGCGCCCCCGCCACCAGACTGACCGCCTCGGCGGCGGGATCGCTGCCGGACAGCGCCGCCGCGTCGAAGTGCTCCCCGTCCGCCAGGATCGCCACCTGCTGCGGACGGCGGACGAAGTCCAGCAGCGCCGGGCCGGTGTCCGCCGCCATCAGCGCCCGCAGAGTCCCGACATAGGCCCGCGACAGCCGCAGATTGTTCCAGCCGAACACGCAGTAGGAATGGCGGAACCAGCACTCATTGTAGCGGCTGTTGGCCAACAGCCGGACGGCCTCGGCGTGGTTTTGGCCCAATACCAGCCGTTCCGGCCGCCGCGCCACCGCATCGATCTGGCTGCGGCCAACCCAGTCCGAGTGGGCGACGCCATAGGTGGCGACCTCCACCGCGTCGGTCCACTCGGTTCGCCACGGGCGGGATTGGTCGGTATGGAACAGCATCCCCTCCCCACCGATCACCGCCGCCAACGCCAGCCAGCCCACCGGCGCCGTCATCAGGCCGCGGCCGCCGGCCACGGCGATCACCGCGCCGAGCCCCAGGGCGGCCAGCGGGCGCAGCAGATCCTCGGGCCGGTGGCCAAGCGTCAGCCCCCAACCCAGTATCACCGCGGCCACCAGCCCGGCGGCGAGCAGCCGCAAGGCCAGACCACGCCGGTCCAGGGCGCCGGCGAACAGGTCGCTCCAGCCCTGGCAGGCCAGCAGAATCACCCCCAGATGAAAGACCGGCCGCCAGTCGCTAACCGGAAAGCGGCTCAGCCCGATACCGGGAAGCGGCACCCCATCCGGCGGCAGCCAACCCAGCCCAACCGCCACCAGGATCAGCATCGCCCCGGTTAGTGCCACCGGCGTACGACGCCGGACCAGCGCCACCCCGATCCAGACCGCCACCGGCAGCCACAGGCTGCGCATGGTGACGTCATTGGGCAAAAAGCCGACGTCATAAGGCAGCAGCGTGGTGGTCACGAGCGGCAGGCTCATGGGATCGGTGAAGACGGGATCGTTGACCAGCCGCTGATAGTCGGACGACAGCAGCACTGGCAGCCACTTGACCCCGGCCATCATCACCGCCGCCGTCCCGATCGCTCCCCACAGCCCCAGCAGCCGGATGCGGGCGCGCCGGCCGGGCGTGCCGGACAACGCCACCGCCGCCGCCGCCAGCCCGCCATAGCCCATCGCGACGATCATCCCGGGATAGGCGGCGACCAGAAACTGGAACAGCAGCACCGCCGCCACCAGCGGCATGGCCCGATGGGCGCGCAGGGTATGGGGATGCAGTGACCACAGCAGCCACGGAAACAGCGCCATCGCCCGGATGAAGTCGGAATGTTCCTGGTTGGAGAAGAACCCGGCGCTGAACTGCCAGGACAGCGCGGCTGCCAGCGCCGCCCACCACGACAGGCCGAGGACGCGAGTCCAGGCCATTACCCCCAGCGCGCCGGCCAGGACGTGCAGAGCTTGCACCGCGGTGGCCACCGGGACCGTATAGGCGATGCCCAACCAATCGGTCAGCGCCAGCGGCAGATACCACCCGCCCGACTGCAGCATCCAGAAAGCCGGAAAGCCCAATCCGCTCCAGGGGAACCAGCGTGGCGGATCAAACACCGACCCTTGGCCGTACCAGGCGAAGGTTTGGGCCTGATAGTCCGTCAGGAAGTCCCAGGGAAAGGTCGCGGCGCCGGCATAATGACGATGCAGGATCGCCACGTGGAACCCGACCAGAATCACCAGCGCCGCCGCAACCACCCACTTCGAGCGCCCGCCGATCACCGGCGGCGCGGCCACGGACTGGCCCCCGAACCGGTCGCCGCCTCGAACGGCGGCAGATCGCCGGGATCGGCCACGGGAGCGTGGAAGTGTCCGGGGGGAAAGAACAAGGATGCCGTCATGGCTCAGCCGCCTGTCGGTCTGTCGCCGGTCTGGCGATGCGGGGAGGAAATGCGATGCGCGTGGATCACCGTCTTGGCAAAGACCTCGCCCCCCGGCCGCACCTGACTGGTGAAGTGGCCGGCGACGGTGACGGCGGCGAAGCCGAGCCGGGTCAGCACCGCCCGGAACCACGGCAGATTAGGGCGCCACCATTCGGCGGCGTCGTCCTCGGCCCCCGAACCCGCCACCCAGGCCGCCGCCGGGGTCTCGCCGGCGGATAATTCCTGCGCCACGACCAGGGTGCCGCCGCAAACCGCGGCGGCGGCGGCCAGCGCGCTCAGGGGGTCGATCACATGCAAGAGAATGTCGCCCAGCATCACCAGATCGAAGCGTCGGCGGCAGATATCCAAATCGGGCAGGCCGTGGATCGTGGCGTATTCCCGCGCCACCCGCGACCGCAAGCGGTCATGGCAAAAGCGGAACGGGCCGTCGATCAGCAGCTCATACAGGATGGAAGGCGAGGCGTCCGCCAATGAGGCCACCTCCTCCGGCGCCATGTGATAGGGCAGGCGGCGGCGAATCTTGGCGACGATTCCCTGGCGCGATTCGCCGGGAAAGAGATCCCACGACAGCAGGTCCGGCAGTTCCACCGACACCACCTCGGCCCCCCGCCGCTCCATGGCGAAGGCGAAAAAGCCGGTGGCCGACCCCACATCGAGCACCCGCAGGCCGGCCATCGAGGCCGGCAGGCCATAGGCATCAAGATGGGGGCGGTAATCGAACGTGCCCGGCGTCACCAGGCCATCGCCCAGGTCGATGGCGTGGTACCAGAACAGGCGGGGATCGCCGGCCAGCCCCAGGCGGCGGCAGCCGCGCTGAAAGGCGGCGGCCGCCGCCCTATGATCGGATCGGATATCCGCCGAGGCGACGATGCTCACTGCGCTTGGCTCCGCTATATCGGCCATGGCCCGGGGGCGACCGCTGTGGTAGATCAGCCCACGGCGTCCGGAGTGTCAACCAACATCGATCAGGATCCCATGGAGCCCGGCCAAAGTTTTCGCCACGACGGCGCGCACCCTTCGCTCACGGCCGATGAGCGCCGGATCGTCGCCGAGTTCACCCGGCTCTATTACCGCCAATGGTGGCATGACCGGGCCGGCGGGCGGGGAACGGTCAGCATCGGCTGGCTGGGCCATCTCGCCCAGAAATGCCCCACCGACCTCTGGACCGTGCAGGAAATCGTGGTCGAAACCCAGCCCGACCTGATTGTCGAATGCGGCACCTGCCTGGGCGGCAGCGGCCTGTTCCTGGCCAGCGTGTGCGAGGCGATCGGCCGTGGCCGGGTGATCTCGATCGACGTGGCCCAGCACAGCCACCGTCCCCAGCATCCGCGCCTGAGCTATCTGGCCGGCGACAGCGCCGCGCCCGCCGTGGTGGACCGGGTGCGCGGGCAGATCGAGGCGTCGGCGCGGGTGATGGTGATTCTGGATTCCGACCACCGCCGTGACCATGTCGCCGCCGAGCTTGCGGCCTATGCCGATTTGGTCAGTCCCGGCTGCTATCTGGTGGTCGAAGACACCGCCATCAACGGCCATCCGATCGAAGACGGCTTCGGCCCCGGCCCCGCCGAGGCGCTGGACGCCTTTCTGGCCGGGCGCCCCGATTTCGTGGTCGACCGCTCGCGCGAGCGGTTTTTGCTGACCCTCAATCCCGGCGGCTTTCTGCGGCGGTTGCCATGAGCGGACTGCCCCCCCACGCCGAGCATTATCTCGACCTGCTGCGGCTGACCCTGACCGACTTTCACCGGATCGGTCAGGGCGACGGCAGCCGATTCTTCCAGCCCGAACCGGCCTCGCTGGCGGAACGGCAAGCACTGCGCTGCGCCGGCCGCGACTGGCCCGGCCAAGGCGAGACCATGATCGGGCTGGAGCGGCTGCGCCATTTGCAGTCGGTCATCGTCACGGCGGTAGCCGAGGCGGTGCCGGGCGACATCATCGAGACCGGAGTCTGGCGCGGCGGCGCCTGCATCCTCGCCCGCGCGGTGTTGCGGGCGCTGAGCGTCACCGATCGCACCGTATGGGTGGCCGACAGCTTCGCCGGCCTGCCGCCACCGCGCCCGCATCTTTATCCCGCCGATGCCGGGGACAGCCATCATCGGGAAACCGGCCTGGCCGTGCCGCGCGCCGAGGTCGAAGCCAACTTCGTCAAATATGGTCTGATGGACCGCCAGGTTCGCTTTCTGGAAGGCTGGTTCTCGGACACCCTGCCCGCCGCTCCCATGGCTTCCCTGGCGGTGCTGCGCCTGGATGGCGACATGTACGAATCCACCTGGGTCGCCCTGGACGCCTTGTATGACCGCGTGTCACCCGGCGGCTTCATTATCGTCGATGATTTCGGCGCCGTGCCCGCCTGCCGCGCCGCCGTCGAAACCTTTCGCGCCCGCCGTGGCATCGATGCGCCGCTGGAGGAAATCGACTGGACCGGCCGCTTCTGGCGGGTGCCGCGGACGATGGCCCAATGCCATGACCGATCCGGCCAGTCATGACGTTTGGCAACCGTGACGTTTGGCAGGGGTGGCGCGATGACGGCGCCGCCGCCCTGACCGCCGAGGCCGAGGTTAAATGGGCGGCTGGCGATCACGCCGGAGCCGAAGCGGCACTGCTGGGCGCCCTGGGCCGCGACCCCGACGGCCTGCCCGCACACCTGCTGCTGGCCCGGATGCGCCGCCCCGGCCCCGACTATCTGGCGGTGCTGGCCGATCTGCATCACCGCCTCAGGCCCCGCCTTTATGTGGAAATCGGCGTCGGCGACGGCAGTTCGCTGGCGTTGGTGCGGCCAGACTGCCAAGCGGTGGCGATCGATCCCGCGCCGCGCCTCGCCGCACCGGTCCAGGGCAACAATATTACCATCGTCCACCAGACCAGCGATGCCTTCTTCGCCGGGGCCGAGGCCTCCGGCCTGCTGCGGGACGGCTTCGATCTGGCGCTGATCGACGGCGACCATCATTGCGAACAGGTGCTGCGGGATATCGCCCATCTTGAACGGCACGCCCGCCCGGATGCGATGATTGTCCTGCATGACAGCGTACCGCTGGATCAGGCCACCTCGGCCCGTGACCGCCGCACCACCTTCTATTCCGGCGACGTCTGGAAGGCGGTGGCGGCGCTGATGGAGATGCGGCCCGACCTGCACGTGACCACCCTGGAAGCGGCGCCGACCGGCCTGACACTGGTGCGGGGCGTCTGGCCAAGGCCGGAGTGGGAGGGGCTTGAGGCGGTGACGGCCAGCTTCGCCGCCCTAAGCTGGGACGATTATCGCACCACCTGGGCGCGGCGGATCGCGGCGCGGCCCAGCCGCCCCGACGCGGTGGCGGCGTCGCTGCCGGCCCTCACCGCCTGCCGGATCGACGCCCGCCTGGACCCGCTGCGCGCTGATGTCCTGACCGGCGAGGCGCTCGTGCCGCCGGATCTTGAGCGGCTGCCGCTCGACATCGTCATGGACGGCGTTTGCGTCGGCACCACCATCGCCAATGGCCCCCGCGGACCGGCCCCGGACGGGCAGCGGTGCCGGTTGGCCTTCGCGTTCGCGCTGCCATTTCATCTGGTGGACGGCCACCCCCACGACATCGCCGTTCAGGACGCGGCCACCGGTGCCCTGCTCGATCGCCTGCAAGCCACCCCCACCCAGGCCAAGCCCTATCATGATCCCGGATCGCTGCTGGACTGGGCGTTTCATCATCGCGTGCTGTGCGCCCCGTTCAGCGACGTGGACAAGATCGGGTTAGCCTATTTCGACTGGGACGCCGACCGCCGCGCCGCCGCCCCGCCAGCCTGCGACGAACCAGCCCCCGGCGAACAGGACCACCAGGATGACGACGTGCCGCTGGTGTCGGTGATAATGCCCTGTTGGAACGCCGCCGCCACCCTGGCCACCGCTATTCGCTCGGTGCAGGCTCAGCAACTGGCCGGCTGGGAACTGATCGTCGTCGACGACGGCAGCACCGACGGCAGCGCCGCCCTGGCAGCCGGTTGCGCCGATCCCCGGGTTCGGCTGGTACGCCTGCCGGGCAATGGCGGACCGGCGGCGGCACGCAATCGCGGACTGGCGGCGGCGCGAGGACGGATCATCGCCTATCTCGACGCCGACAACTGGTGGGATCCCCGCTACCTGACGGTGATGGCGGCTGCCCTGCTGGCCGCGCCGGAGTGGGATGCGGCCTATTGCGGGCAATACCTGTTCCGCCAAGACGAACAGCAGCCCTTCGCCGTCCGCCTGGGGCCGTTCAATCCCGCCCTGATCGACAATGACAACAACATCGATATCAACTGCCTCGTCCACCGCCGCGCCGCCCTGGACTCCTGCGGCGGCTTCGATCCCGGCCTGTGGCGGATCGAGGACTGGGAATTCATCCTGCGGCTGACCGCCACCAAGGCGCCGCTGTTCGTTCCGGTGGTATTGTCCCATTACCGCTGGCATCCGCTGTCGCCGGTGCAGGCGGCGCGGCATCAGGCGGCCTGGCGGCATTGGGTCGAGCGGCGGGCCGAGCGGTCGGGTGACGGCGCCGCCGAGGTGACGCTGCCGTCCGGACAGCGCGTGACTCTGTGGGCGCGTCCCGGCCCCGCCTCCCGCCCCGCCTCGGCGCCGGCGCAAGCGATATCGATCGTCATCCCCAGTTTCGAACTCCCCGAGATGCTGCGGCTATGCCTGGAGCGGGTGTTCGCCACCATCGACCCGGCCGCGGTCGAGGTGATCCTGTGCGACAACGGCTCGTCCGCGCCGAGCCGCGCCGCCATCGACGGCCTGCGTCTCGCTTATCCGACTCTACGCGTCGATTGGGCCGAGCGGAATTTCGGCTTTACCCATGCGGTCAATCGCGGTCTGGCACTGGCGGCGCCGGATCACCACGTGGTCGTGCTCAACAACGACGCCCTGGTGACCCCCGGATGGCTGGAGGCGCTGGCCGAAGTTCCTGCCCGCCATCCCGCCGTCGGCGTGGTGGTGCCGCGTCAAATCCTGCTGCCCGGCACTCCGACCGTCACCGCCCATGTGCCGGCGGCCAACGTCCATCTCGACGCCGATGTGACGCTGTCCGCCCATCACGGCAACGTTCTGGCCGGCATCGCCGGACGGCCGGATCATCTGGTCGAGTTGAGCTTCGCGCCGTTCTTTTGCGCGCTGCTGACCCGCACCGCCCGTGCCGCGGTGGAACGGCTCGACGAGCGGCGGGGCCGGCACTATCGGTCCGACAGCCTCTATTGCGAGGCGGTGCGCAAAGTTGCCGGATTAAGGATATTGTACACGCCAAAATCGACGGTCTACCACCTGCTGCAACAGTCGACTCACGCCCTGCGGCAGACCCGCCCGGATGAATACGATACGCTGTTTAACCAGAATTGCTGGGATCCGGCCGATCGGCCGCTTTGGGATATTTGAGCTTGATCCTGTTTCTCTGTGGCGGTGACGAGGCCGCTTTGCATCAGCTGACCCAGGCGCTTTTGGCGATGGGCGCCCGCCTGCCCCGGCGGCAGTTGTTTCGGCAAGGACGGTGGCTTTGGGAAGATGGCGCTCCGGCCACCTTCGACGCCAAGGTCGCCCTGCTGCGGCAGGAATTATCCGAGCCGGGGCCGCTGATCCTGGGGCATGGCGGCGCCGGAGCCGCCCTGCCGAGCTGGGAGCGGGCGGTAGCGGCGGTTGGCGGCGGCATGGCGGTGATCGTGCCGGTAAGCGGCGACGGTGACCCAGCCGCGCCGACGGTCGCCGCTACCATCGGCTCCGGCGGCGACCGATGGTTATTGCTGGATATGAGCCGGTTGGCAGCCGAGCCGCTGGCGGCCATGACCGCGCTGGGCCGCCACTTGGCGCTGGACTGGCCGCGCCGCCCCGAGACGGCGGAGCTGGCGCGAGCCCTGGACACGACGGTGGCGGGGCCGGCCTCGGACGTTGGTTCGCCGGCTCCCGCCAAGCCCGATCCCGAGATGGCGGCACTGGCCGCCGAATGCCGTAATTTGGCCGAGCGGCTGGCCGCCGCCGAAAGCGGCCTCGCCACCTTGGTGGCGGTGACCGGAAGCCTCTGCGGCCATTTGGGCTGGCGCCGCCGCCTCGGTGGGCTGGCGGCGGCGGCGCTGCGCGGACGGTTGCGCCAGCGCTGGCGCGAGGACTGGGCCATCGATCTGCTGGCTCGCGCCGCGGTGTTCGATCCCGGTTATTACCGTCGCCGCTATCCCGATGTGGTCGCGGCCAAGGCCGACCCACTGATCCACTACGTCCGCCGGGGCGCCGCCGAGGGCCGCGATCCCAACCCCCACTTCGATACCAAATATTATCTGACCGCCCACCCGGATGTGGCACGGAGCGGCCTCAATCCGCTGGCCCATTATGCCCTGCATGGAGCCGCCGAGGGGCGGCCGGCCCAGCCCCATCCGCCCGGCGCTTCCCCCGCCCCAGTCCCGGCGGCCAGCGGAGCGCCGATATTCGCCTGGCTGTCCGCCGCCGACAACACCCGCCTGGGCGAGCTGCTGCGCCGCCACGGCCTCGGACCCGCCGGGGCCGTCACGGCGGAAGAAATCGAGGTGTCGCGGCGCCGGATCGGCGCCGCCTTCGCGCGCCTGCCCGGCGGTGAACCCGAAATCTCCCCCGAAATCTCCCCCGAAATCTCCATCGTCGTTCCGGTCCACAATCAGCTTCGCCATACCCTGGCCTGCCTGGAGTCGCTCGTCTGCTGGCCGGCGCGGCGGCGGTTCGAGGTGCTGATCGGCGACGACGGCTCGACCGACGGCACCGCCGAGGTTCTGGCCGGCCTGCCGGGCGTCAGGATCGTCCGCGCCGGCACCGCGGCGGGTTTCCTCGGCAATTGCAATCGCACCGCCGCCGCCGCGCGCGGCCGCTTCATCGTGCTGCTGAACAACGATACCGTGGTGCTGCCCGGCTGGCTGGATGCCCTGATCGGCACCTTCGCCGAACATCCCGCCGCCGGTCTGGCCGGCTGCCGCCTGCTCTTCCCCGACGGCACCCTGCAAGAGGCCGGCGGCATCCTCTGGGCCGACGGATCGGGATGGAATTACGGCCGCGGCGACGATCCCACCGCACCTGCCTATAGCTATCTGCGCCAAGCCGACTATTGCTCGGGCGCGGCAATCGCCCTGCCGACGGCGCTGTGGCGGGAGTTGGAGGGCTTCGCCCCCTGTTATTCGCCCGCCTATTACGAAGACACCGACCTGGCATTCCGCGTCCGCGCCGCCGGCCTCCAGGTGCTATATCAGCCCGACGCCGGGCTGATACATTTTGAAGGCGTCAGCAATGGCACCCGCCTCGACAGCGGCATCAAGCGCTCTCAGGTGGTCAATCGGTCCACCTTCGTCGAGCGCTGGCGCGCCGTCCTGGCCGGGCATGGCTTGGCCGAAGCACGGCCATGGCAGTTCGCCGAGCGCTCGCGCACCGGCCGCATCCTGGTGCTGGACACCTCAACCCCCACCCCCGACCGCGACTCCGGCTCGCTCGACACCGTCAATCTCATGACGCTGCTGCGCCGGCAGGGCTATCATGTGACCTTTGTGCCCGCCGATCTGACCGAGGTTCCCGACTATACCGCGCGGTTGCGCCGGGCCGGCGTCGAGTGCCTGCATCTGCCGGCGGTGACCGATTTGCTTGAGACCGCCACCCGCTTGGCCGTCACCATGAACGCCGTCATCGTCTGCCGCCAACGGCTGGCCGAGCGGATGGTGGCGCCGCTGAAGGCGGCGGCGCCCGCCGTGCCGGTGATCTTCAACACCATCGACCTGCATTTCCTGCGCGAGACTCGCGCGGCGGAACTGACCAACGATGCCGAGGCGGCGCGCCGGGCGGCTGCCTCTCGCCGCAGTGAACTGGCGGTAATCGGCCGCGCCGATGCCA
>Ga0265327_10000493_pt1 | contig 69042 bp, 69 predicted proteins | sample 41621metaG_FD_202089 | JGI IMG/M metagenome (GOLD analysis project Ga0265327, IMG submission 202089) | Rhizosphere microbial communities from Carex aquatilis grown in University of Washington, Seatle, WA, United States - 4-16-21 metaG | ecosystem: Host-associated > Plants > Roots > Rhizosphere...
CGGCGTTGCCCGCGCTTGCAAGGCGAAAGCCTTGCTGCGCGCGGGCGCCTTGCATCCAGCCCCTTTGCAAGGCAACGCGATCCCCTTGCATAGCGTTAACAGGCCCTAGCCCGCAGCAGCGGCGCGGCCAACATGCTGGGCCGCATCGGCATGGCGCAGGACGTGGCCGACATGGCGCTCTACCTGGCGAGCGATGCCTCCGCCTTCGTCACCGGCGCCGAATTCGTGGTGGATGGCGGACTGGGCGCGAGCTGAAAACGGCCCGGGCGGCGCCCGTCAATAAGATCGCGGCAGCCCCAGCACCCGTTCCGCGATGAAGTTCATGATCATCTCGCGGCTCACCGGCGCGATGCGCGGCACCATCACCTCGCGCAGATAGCGCTCCACGTCGAACTCGGCCGCGTAGCCCATGCCGCCCAGGGTGCGCACCGCGCGGTCGCAGGCCAGGAAGGCCGCGTCGGCCGCCAGGAACTTGGCCGCATTGGCCTCGGCCCCGCAGGGCCGGCCGCTGTCGTAGAGGCTGGCCGCGCGCCAGATCATGCAGTCGGCCGCCTCGAGCTGCATCCAGCTCTCGGCCAGCGGATGGGCGATGCCCTGGTTCTTGCCGATCGGCCGGCCGAAGACGACCCGCTCCTTGGCGTAGGCGCTGGCCTTGGCCAGTGCGCGGCGCCCGATGCCCACCGCCTCGGCCGCGACCAGGATTCGCTCCGGATTGATCGCGTCGAGCAGGATCGAGAACCCGCGGCCCTCGGCGCCGATGCGGTGGTCCTCCGGCACCGGCAGGCCGTCGATGAAGACCGCGTTCGAATCGACCGCGCCGCGCCCGTGCTTGCGGATCTCGCGCACCTCGACGTAGCGGCGGTCGAGGTCGGTATAGAACAGCGTCATGCCGTCGGTGGGCCTGGCGCATTCCTCGATCGGCGTGGTGCGGGCCAGGATCATGATCTTGTTGGCGCGCTGGGCGGTCGAGGTCCACATCTTGCGGCCGGTGATCGAATAGCCGTTGGCCGTTCGGGTCGCGCGGGTCGAGATATGGGTGGTGTCGAGGCCGGCGTCCGGCTCGGTCACGGCGAAGCAGGCCGTGTCCTCGCCGCGGATCAGCGGCGGCAGGATCGCCTGCTTCTGCTCGGCGGTGCCGTGCACCACGATCGCATGCGGCGCGAAGATGTTGATGTGGATGGTCGAACAGGCCGCGAGCACGCCGGCCGAATTGCCCACCGTCTGCATCAGCAGTGCCGCATCGGTGATGCCGAGGCCGGAGCCGCCGTATTCCTCCGGCATCATGATCCCGAGCCAGCCGGCTTCAGCGATGGCCTTCTGGAACTCGACCGGGAAGCTGTGCGCATGGTCCTTCTCGCGCCAGTATTCGTCGTCGAAGCGGTCGCACAGGGTTTGCACGGCGTCGCGGATCTGCTGCTGGTCGGGCGTGAGGTCGAAGGACATGGTCGGATGGATGCAAAAAGGATTAAAGTATCGTAAACCATCCTTCAAGGAAATGCGCCATGTATCTCGAGTGGTCCGACGGAGTGGTCGCCCTGCGTGCGGCCGACGATTTCAAGGCCTTCAAGATCGTGGTGGGGGCACCTGTCACCGCCTTCGCGGGCGTGGTGCGTGATTTCCGGGGCATCGCACGCTTCGACGACGAGAAGCAGGCCTGGGTGGCAACCGCCGCCTTGGGCCGGCTACTGCCGGGCGGTCCGCACGCCGACTGGCTGGCCTCGCTCGAACGCATGATCGACAAGGCCCGGCCGCATGGCTGGATCGACGCGGCCAGCGGCGACATCAAGGCCCATGTCGAATGGGCTGCCGAAACGCCTGGTAACCACGCCTGAAAGCACAGGCTCGGGACTTTCCCTAGTTCGATCGCCAGACTAGTGGCAATGTTCTATCTTTAGAACTAGTATCCGGCCTCGGTCGCCCCGCGCTGCTTTCCAGAAGCCAGCGCGGACCTGTCCAAGAGAGGAAGTGAATGTCCCAGTTTCTGCAGATCGTCCTCGCGGGCATATCGATCGGCGCCATCTACAGCCTGGCGGCGCTCGGTTTCACGATCGTCTTCAATGCCACCAAGGTGACCAACTTCGCCAATGGCGAGTTCGTGATGATGGGTGGCCTGGTCTCGGCCTCGCTGGTGGTCAATGCGCACTGGCCCGCACCGCTGGCGGTGCTGGTGGCGGTGGTGTCGGTGGCCGCGCTCGGCATCGCGCTGGACAAGTTCGGCCTGCAGCAGGCGCGGCGCAAGACCATCCTCGGCTACGCGATGATCACCATCGGCTTCAGCCTGCTGTATCGCGGCCTGATGCAGGTGGTGGCGGGGCGCGACGTGCTCTTCATGCCGAACTTCGGCGTCATCCCGGACCTGCGCGTGCTCGACGTCTATTTCAGCTCGCAGTCGACCTGGATCCTGGTCACGCTGGTGCTGGTGAGCGGCGGACTCAGCTTCCTTTTCCTGCGCACCCGGCTCGGCAAGGCGATGCGCGCCGCCAGCCAGAGCCCGCGCGCGGCGGCCCTGTGCGGCATCGAGCCGGCCCGGATGTCGGCGCTGGCCTTCGCGATGGCGGCGGGCGCCGGCGCCCTGGCCGGCGCGCTGGTGGCGCCGGTGGGCGCGGCCTTCTACGAATACGGGCTGTCCTTCGGTCTCAAGGGCTTCGCGGCGGCGGTGCTGGGCGGCTTCGGCAGCCCGGTCGGCGCGGTGGTCGGCGGCCTGCTGATCGGGCTGCTGGAGAGCATCGCCGCGGGCTACCTGTCATCGGCCTACAAGGACGCGGTCGCGCTGGCGATCCTGCTGGCGCTGCTGCTGGTCTGGCCCAGCGGCCTGCTGGGCCGTGTCGAAGCGAGGCGGGTTTGAAGGTGGAGCAGGCCATCGCGAGCAGCAGCAGCAGTGCCACGCCGGCGACCGCTGCATCGAAGCGGCCGTCGCGGGTCGGGGCGCGCTACCGGCGCGACGTGATCGGGGTCGCGGTGTTGGCGGCGATCTCGATCGCGATCGGCCTCACCGTGACGCGCTCGTTCTACTTCACGATGCTGATCTATTCGGCCATCTACGCCATCGCCGCGCTCGGCATGTCGCTGCTCTTCGGATTCGCCGGGCAGATCTCGATCGGGCAGGCCGCCTTCTTCGGCGTCGGCGCCTACACCAGCGCCTATGCGGTCATGCACCTGGGCATGCCGCCGGTGCTCGGCACGGTGTGCGCCACCGCGCTGGCAGGCGCCTTCGGCTGGCTGGTGTCGCGGCCGCTTCTGAGGCTCACCACCAACTACCTGGCGATGGGCACCCTGGCCTTCGGCGTGATCTGCTTCATCCTCTTTGCGCAATTGCGCAGCATCACCGGCGGGCTCGATCCGGGCATCGTGTCGCTGGCGCCCTTCTCGATCGGACCCTGGGTGCTCGACGAACCGCGCAAGATGTTCTGGCTGGTGGCGCTGGTGCTGTGCCTGGTGCTGCTGCTGGTCATCAACCTGGTCCACAGCCGGATCGGCCGCGCGCTGAAGGCGCTGAAGGTGTCGGAGGTGGGCGCCGCGGGGCTCGGCGTCGACGTGGTGCGCTACAAGGTCGCGACCTTCACGCTGGCCGCCGCGCTGGCTGGACTGGCGGGATCGCTCTTCGCGCACTTCCAGAGCGCCTTCAATGCCGGCGTGTTCAACGTCGGGCTGTCGATCGAGCTGCTGATCATGATCGTGGTCGGCTCGGTGACGACGCCCTGGGGAGCGCTCTTCGGTGCGCTGTTCGTGACCATCCTGCCTTCCTTCCTCGAAGACTTCGAGCACTACAAGCTGCTGGTCTACGGCGTGATCATGACCGCGGTGATGATCTACATGCCCGACGGCTTCGGCCGCGGGCTGGTCGAGGCGCTGCGCGGCTTCTACAAGCGCAGGCGGCGCGAGAAATGACCCTCTCCATCACCGACTACAGCAAGCGCTACGGCGGCCTGGTCGCGGTCGACAAGGTCAGCCTGACCGCGCCCGCCGGTGCCGTCACCGCGCTGATCGGACCGAACGGCGCCGGCAAGACCACGCTGCTCAACCTGATCAGCGGCGTGGTCATCGCCGACAGCGGCAGCTGCAAGCTGCTCGACCAGGTCGTGACCGGCCGCACGCCGCACCAGCTGGCGCACCTGGGCCTCACCCGCACCTACCAGAGCCCGCAGCTCTTCGACGACATGAGCGTGCTCGAGACGGTGATGGTCGGCGCCCATCTGCGCGGCGGGGCCGGCTTCGTGTCGTCGATGCTGCGCATCGGCCGCACCCGGCGCGAAGAGGCGCGGCTCGAGGAACAGGCGCTGTTGGCCATCGACCGGGTCGGGTTGCCGGCGGCGCTGCTCGGCCGTCCGGCGGTCGACCTGGCCTACGGCCTGCAGCGGCGCGTCGAGATCGCCCGGGCGCTGGCGATGCAGCCGCGCGTGCTGCTGCTCGACGAGCCGGCCGCGGGCCTCAACCACCAGGAGACGCAGGAGCTCGCGGGGCTCATCGACAGCCTGGCACGCGGCGGGCTGACGGTGCTGCTGGTGGAGCACGACATGGACATGGTGATGGGCATCTCGCGCCACGTGGTGGTGATGAACTTCGGCCGCAAGATCGCCGAGGGCACGCCGGCCGAGGTGCAGCGCAACCAGAGCGTGATCGATGCCTACCTGGGCGCCCAGGCCGAGGAGGGTGCCGATGCTTGAACTTAGCGGCGTGAGCGTGCGCTATGGCGCGATCCAGGCGCTGCGCGAGGTGTCGATGCGGGTCGGCCAGGGCGAGATCGTCTGCCTGATCGGGGCCAACGGCGCGGGCAAGTCGACGGTGCTGAACGCCATCTCCGGCGTGGTCGCCACTGCCGCCGGCCGCATCGGATTCGACGGCAAGGAGATCCGCGGCGCGCGCGCCAGCGCGATCGTGCGCCAGGGCCTGGTGCAGGTGCCCGAGGGGCGCCTGGTCTTTCCCGACATGACGGTGCTGGAGAACCTGGAGATGGGCGCCTACAGCCGGCGCGACGCCACCGACGGCACGCTGGCGATGGTGCTCCAACTGTTCCCGCGCCTGGAAGAGCGCAAGGCCCAGCTGGCCGGCCTGATGTCGGGCGGCGAGCAGCAGATGCTGGCGATCGGCCGGGCGCTGATGGCGGCGCCGCGCATGCTGCTGCTGGACGAACCGTCGATGGGCCTGGCGCCGCTGGTCATCGCCGACATCTTCAGGACGCTGGCGCGGCTGCGCACCGAATTCGGCCTGTCGATCCTGCTGGTCGAGCAGAACGCGCGCGCCGCGCTGATGCTGGCCGACCGCGGCTATGTGCTGACCAACGGCTCGATCACGCAGGAAGGCGCGTCGAAGGCGCTGCTGGCCGACAGCGCCACGCAGGAGGCCTTCCTGGGCCGCGCGCGGACGGCCACCGCGGCCTGATCGTCCAGGAAGTCCTCGCATCATGCTCACGCTCTACTACCGCCCCGGCACCTGCGCGCTGGCCAGCTACCTGGCGCTGGCCGAGGCCGGCGCCGACTTCGAGGCGGTCGACCTCAGCGACCGGCTGGACCGGGTGGCCGAACTCAACCCGCGCGGCAAGGTGCCGATCCTGGAAGTCGACGGGCAGATCCTGCGCGAGAACGTGGCGATCCTCGGGTGGGTCGCGCGCCGGTTTCCGCAGGCCGGGCTGCTGCCCGCCGATGCGCTGGACGAAGCGCTGTGCCTGTCGACCGTCGCCTGGTTTGCCAGCACGCTGCACATCGACTACCGGCGCTTCCTGAAGCCGCATGTCTTCAGCCCCGACACCGCGGCCCATGCGTCCATCAGCGCCGAAGGCGCGCTGCAGTTCCGCCGCGACCTCGACGAGGTCGACGCGATGCTTCAGCAGCGCGAATGGCTGCACGGCGACCGGCTCACCGTTGCCGACCTCTACGCCCTGGTCTTCGTCGACTGGGCACGCCGCTCGGCGCTCGACCAGCCGGGGTGGCCGGCGATCGATCGATGGCTCGCCCGCTTGCTGGCGCGGCCCAAGGTGACCCAGGTGCTCCGAACCATGGGCAGCCCGCTGGCGCGGGCGGCCCGATGAAACCCATCGTCCAGTCAGTGAAGAGGAAATCCAGATGCTCATGAAGAAGCGATTCGCGGCGGCCGCGCTGTCCCTGCTTGCCCTGGCGAGCGTCGGTGCCCAGGAACTGAAGATCGGCGTGGTGGTCTCGCTGAGCGGCGCGACCGCGATCTACGGCGAGCCGGTGCCCAAGACCCTGAAGCTGCTGGTCGACCAATTGCCGGACCAGAAGATCGCCGGCCATCCGGTCAAGCTGATCGTGGTCGACAGCGAGAGCAATTCGTCGAAGTCGGTGCAGCTGGTGCGCCGCCTGATCGACCGCGACGAGGTCGACGTGATCATCGGGCCGTCGACCAGCGGCGAGGCCATCCCGATCGTGCCGGTGGTCAACCAGGCCAAGGTGCCCAACATCACCTTCGGCAGCGCCGAGCCGGTCACCACGCCGGTCACGCCCTATGTGTTCGGCGTGGCACCCTACGACCGCTTCGGCATCGGCCACATCCTCGACGATCTGCAGAAGCGCGGCATCAAGCGCATCGCGCTGGTGCATTCGCAGGACGGCTTCGGCCAGGGCGGCATGAACATCTTCAAGGAGACCGCGCCCAAGTACGGCGTGGAACTGGCGGTGATCGAGAGCTTCGCGCCGCAGGACACCGACATGACGCCGCAGCTGCTGCGCATCCGCGAGGCCGACAAGATCGGCGCCATCGTGGCCTGGGCGCCGACGCCCGGCCCGACGATCCTGCTGCGCAACGCTGCGGCGCTGAAGCTCAAGCTGCCCTTCTACCTGGGCTTCGCGCAGGCGTCGAACGCTTTCCTCGAACAGGTCGGGCCGGCCGGCGAGGGCGCCTTCGTGTCGGCGCTGCCGATCATCGCGCCCGACGTGATGCCGGCCGACGACTCGCGGCGGGCGCAGATGCTGTCGCTCAGCAAGGAATACAAGGACAAGTACGGCGTCGCGGCGGACCAGACGGTGGGCCATGCGCTGGATTCCTTCCTCATCATCAAAAGCGCGGTCACCGACCTGAAAGGCCCGCTCACCCGCACCTCGCTGCGCGATGCGATCGAGAAGGTGCGCTTCTGCGGCGCCAACGGCTGCCGCGCCTATTCGCCCGAAGACCATCGCGGATTGGAGAAGAGCGGCCTGGTGATGCTGCAGATCAAGGACGGCCGCTGGGCGGCCGCCCCCAGCCCCTGAGCGCGCGCGATGGACCTGGGTCTGCGCGAGCGGGTGGCGATCGTGACCGGCGGCGGGCGCGGCATCGGCGCGGCCACCGCGCTGGAGCTGGCGCGCGAAGGCGCGGCGGTGGCCGTGTGGGATCGCGATGCGGCATCGGCCCACGAGACTGCCGGGCAGATCCGCGAAAGCGGCGGCCGGGCGCTGGCGGTGCTGCGCGAGGTGGCCGACGCGGACGAAGTGGCTGGCGGCGTGGCCGAGGTCGAGCAGGCCTTTGGCCGCATCGACATCCTGGTCAACAACGCCGGCTTCTCGCACCTGGGGCCGGTCACCGACATGAGCGACGCGCAGTGGGCGGCGGTGCTCGGGGTGCATCTGGGCGGCGCCTTCCATATGGCCCGCGCGGTCGTGCCGGCGATGAAGGCGCGCGGCTACGGTCGCATCGTCAACATGTCCTCGCTGGCCAGCATGGGCGCCGACGGCATGGCCTGCTATGCGACGGTGAAGGCGGGACTGCAGGGCTTCACCCGCGCGCTGGCGGTCGAGTTGGGCGCACACGGCATCACCGTCAATGCGGTGGCGCCGAGCCTGATACGCACCGAGCGGCTCAAGGCCAGCCCGGTGTTCGAGCGCCTGAGCGAGCTCTCGCTGCGCGGGCAATCGATCGTCCGCGACGGGCTGCCCGAGGACGTGGCCAACGCCATCGCCTTCTTCGCCTCGCAGCGCTCGGGCTTCGTGACGGGCGAGGTTCTGTACGTGACCGGCGGCATCCGGCAGCTCTGGTAGCCGCCTGCGATTCCTGCATTGCAACTTCAACGGAGACATCGAATGAAAAGACTCATCGCCAGGCTTGCCATCGGCGCCATGCTGCCGCTCGCGGCGCTGTCGGCCTCGGCCCAGGAGACGCTGAACATCAGCGCGATCCTCGCCACCAGCGGGCCGGCCTCGATCTACGGTGCTCCGGCCGAGAAGGCGCTGCGCCTGATGGTCGAGAACCTGCCGAACAAGTCGATCGCCGGGCATCCGGTCAAGCTCACCGTCTACGATACCGAGGGCAACTCGACCAAGGCGGCCCAGCTGTTCCGCCGCGCGGTCGAGACCGACGATGCGCACATCGTCTTCGGCCCGTCGACCAGCGGCGAGTCGCTGGCCATCGTGCCGATCGCCAACCAGATGAAGGTGCCGACGGTGAGCCATGGCGGCGCCGAGACCATCACCAAGCCGCTCACGCCCTACATGTTCGCGCTGCCGCCCACCGACCGGCTGATGGTCGAGTCGCTGATCGCCGAGATCAAGAAGAAGGGTTGGAAGCGGGTGGCCGTGATGTATTCGCTCGACGGCTTCGGCCAGTCGGGCGGCAACATCGCGCAGGAGCTGGTCCCGGTGTCGGGGCTGGAGCTGGTCGGCGTCGAGACCTTCGCATCGCAGGACACCAACATGACGCCGCAGTTGCTGCGCCTGCGCGACAAGAACCCCGAGGCGATCATCCTCTGGTCGGCCAATCCGGGCCCGACCATCGTCGCCAAGAACGCGATGGAGATGGGCCTGAAGACGCCTTTCTTCGTGAGCACCGCCAACGCCACGCTGGGCTTCATCAACCAGACCGGCGCGGCCGCCGACGGCATCTATGCCGCGACCCTGCCGATCGTGGCTCCCGAAGCGCTGGCCGACGGCGATCCGCGCAAGTCGATCTTCCTGCGCTTCAACAAGCAGTACATGGACAAGGTCGGGCAGCCCGCCGACCAGGCCTCGGGCCACGGTCTGGACGACATCCTGTTGCTGGAGGCCGCGATGAAGAACCTGCAGGGCCCGCTGACCCGGGACAACCTGCGCGCCGCGCTGGAGACGGTGAAGATGTGCGGGTCGAACGGATGCCGGCAGATGCGGCCGGATGACCATCGCGGCTTGACCAAGGATGCGATGGTGGTCATGAAGATCAAGGGCGGGAAGTTCGTGGCGGCTGATTGACACCCCGCGGCGAGCGCGGTTGCGCTCACTCAGATGCTGCGCTGGTTGACCCGCTTGGACAGCGCCTCGGCGCTCTCGCGGCGTTCGCTGTACCGGTCGACCAGATAGCCCGCGCAGCCACGGGTGAGCAGCGTGAACTTCACCAGCTCTTCCATCACGTCGACCACGCGCTCGTAGAAGGCTGAAGGCTTCATGCGGCCCGTATCGTCGAATTCGAGGTAGGCCTTCGCGACGGAAGACTGGTTCGGGATCGTGATCATGCGCATCCAGCGCCCCAGGACACGAAGCTGGTTCACCGCATTGAAGGATTGCGAGCCACCGGACACCTGCATCACCGCGAGCGTCTTGCCCTGGGTCGGCCGGACTGCTCCGACGCTGAGCGGGATCCAGTCGATCTGCGCCTTCATGATGCCGGTCATCGCGCCGTGGCGCTCCGGGGATGTCCAGACCATTCCCTCGCTCCATGCCGCCAGCTCGCGCAATTCCTGGACCTTCGGATGCGAATCCGGTTCGCCGTCCGGCAGCGGAAGGCCGGTCGGGTCGAAGATCCTTGCCTCCGCGCCCATGGCCTCGAGCAGCCGCGCGGCTTCCTCGGTCAGCAGGCGGCTGTACGACCGCTCGCGCAGCGAGCCATAGAGCATCAGGATGCGCGGCGAATGGGTCGAGCGCTGCGGCGGAAAGAGGCGCCCTGCGTCGGGCATCTCGAAGTGCTGCGCGTCCAGCGCGGGGAGCTCGATCGCCGATTCACGCACGCCGCACTCCGCTGTCGACGATCGGTTCGCCATCTTCCTTGGCGCAGGGAGCGATCGTGGGCACCGGAAGGATCTCGAGCACGGCCTCGGAGGGTCGGCTGAGCACGGTCCCCAGCGGCGTGACGACGATGGGCCGGTTCATCAGTATCGGATGTGCCTGGATGAAGTCGAGCAGCTGCTCGTCGGTCCACTTCGGATCGTCGAGCTGCAATGCCTCGTAGGGCGTGCCCTTCTTGCGCAGCAGCGCTCGCACCGTGATGCCCATCGCCTCGATCAGTTCGAGCAGCTTCTGCCGCGTCGGCGGTGTGCGGAGGTATTCGATGATCTCCGGCTCGATGCCGGCATGGCGCAGCAGCGCCAGGGTGTTGCGCGAGGTGCCGCAATTCGGGTTGTGATAGATCTTGACGTCAGACATGCGTGGACTCGGTTGGCGATGCGTGGATGCCCGGCGACGGTGGCGCACCGAGCAGGAAATGGTGGACGAGCGCAGCGACACCGGCGCCCAGCAGCTCGGCGACCACGAAAGGTGGTGCGCTGGACGGGGCGATGCCTGCAAAGCTGTCGCTGAACATCCGCCCGAGAACGGCCGCCGGATTGGCGAAGGAGGTCGAGGCGGTGAACCAGTACGCGGCACCGATGTAGGCGGCGACCATTGCGGCGACACGGCTGGCCGGCGCGCGCAGCACCACCAGGAGCAGCCCGAAGGTCGCGACGGCTTCGGCGATCCACTGCCCTGTGCCGCTGCGCACCTTCGTCGAGAACTGGAGGATGTTCATGTCGAACATCGCGTGGGCGAGCCATGCACCCGACACGGCGCCGATCAGCTGCACGACGACGTAGGGGGCCAATAGCTGCCAGGCAAGATCACCGCGAACCGCCATGACGATCGACACCGCGGGGTTCAGATGCGCGCCGCTGAGCGGCCCGAACACCTCGATGAGGACGTACAGGCCAGCCACCGTTGCGAACGTGTTCGCCAGGAGCGCGATCGCCATGTTTCCGCCCGACAGACGCTCGGCCATGATCCCGGATCCGACGACGATCGCGAGCAGCAGGGCCGTGCCGAGGCACTCGCCAAGAAGCTTCTGCGGGAGGCGCGACATCACCTGCCCTTCGATCAGCGTGCTGCGCGAAGGCAGGCGGTCGCTGCGCCGTTTTCGAGACATGCCTCGCCGGCGCAGCAGTTCTCGGTGAGATAGCGCAGAAGCGCGTCCATCTGGTCGAAGGCTGCGCGATAGATGAGATTGCGGCCCTGGCGCTCTTGCGAAACCAGTCCTGACTGCGCGAGCTCCTTGAGATGGAATGAAAGGGTCGTGGAGGAGACGTCCAATGCCTCGGTCAAGACGCCCGGTGTGAGCCCGCCAGGCCCGGCCACCACGAGCTCGCGAAAGATGCGCAGACGCATCGGTTGCGCGAGCGCGGCCAGGGAACGGACGACGGCAGTTTCTTCCATTATTCAATAATACTTGAAGTATGGAAGCGAGCAGCGCATCGAGACGTCCTGCGCGCTTGCGGGGCCGTCTCCGCCGCGTCGTGTCGAACCGCCAGGCGCAGCCGCCTCGCGTCCGGGCCAGGCCTCAGCCGGCCAGCCTGCCGCCGTCGGCCAGGTAGGCGGCGCCGGTCACGAAGCTGGCGCGCTCGGACAGCAGCCAGACGACCAGCTCGGCAATCTCCTCGGGCTTGCCGAGCCGGCCGAAGAGGTTGCGCGCTTCGGTCGGCGCGCCGCGCAGCGTGGCGGCGGAGCTGACCATCGGCGTGTCGATGTGGCCCGGGCACACCGCATTCACGCGGATGCCCGCGGCGCCGTATTCGACGGCGGCGGTCTTGGTCAGGCCGATCACCCCGTGCTTGCTGGCGACATAGGCCGATGAGCCGCGCAGCGCCGTGAGGCCGCCGATGGACGACATGTTGACGATCGCGCCGCCGCCCTGGCCGCGCTGCATCGCCGCGATCTCGTGCTTCATGCAGAGGAACACGCCCGTGAGGTTGACCGCGATGGTGCGCTGCCAGGCTTCGAGATCGAGCTGCGCCAGCGACTTGCCGGTGCTGCCGACCGCGGCGGTGCCGATGCCGGCGTTGTTGAAGGCGCCGTCGAGCCTGCCGAAGGCGGCCAATGTCTGCTCGACCGCGGCGGCCACCTCGGGCTCGGATGCGACGTCCGCCGCGATGGCGACGGCTTCGCAGTTGAGCATCCGCATTTCGGCCACGCTCGATTCGGCGGCCTCGGCATTGCGGTCGACCACCGCCACCCGCGCGCCCTCGCGCGCCAGCAGCAGGCAGGCGGCACGCCCGATGCCCGAGCCGCCGCCGGTCACGAGGACCGACTTGCCTTCGAATGGCCTGGCATCCTTGCTCATGATGTTCACTTCGGAGCCAGCCACTGCAGGAGGGCCTGCGTCACTGCTTCGGGCTGTTCGATGGTTGACAGGTGGCCGCATTCGGGAATCACCCGCAATTCGGCGCCCGGGATGGAAGCACGCATCTCCTCGGCCAGGTGCGGCGGCGTGGCGAGATCTTCCGCGCCGACCAGCACCAGGGTCGGGCAGCGGATCGCGCCCAGGTGCGGCCGCGAGTCGGGCCGCTTGCCGATCGCCCGCTGCTGGCGGATGAAGGACTCGGGACCGACATCCCATGCGATGCGGCCATAGAGCGCGCGCAACGCCGCATCCTGCCGGCGCGCGGGTGCCACGGCGAGCAGCCACGCCAGGTTCAGGTAGCGATCGAAGCCGTCTCGCTCGACCGCGGCGATCGAATCGAGACGGCCCTGCGTGGCTTCGGCCGTGTCGGCGCGCGCCGAGGTGTCGAGCAGTGCCAGCCGGGTCACCCGTTCCGGTGCCTGCCGCATGATCTCCAGCGCGGTGTAGCCGCCCATCGACAGGCCGGCCAATGCGAAACGCGGCGGCGCATGGGCCAGCACCTGGGACGCGATCTCGGCGATGGAGTCGCCCTGGCAATGGTTGGCGATGGTCACCGGGCCGGTGCGCCAGAGCGCGGGCAGCTGCGCCTCGTAGAGGCGGGCCGAGCAATAGAGCGCCGGGATCAGCAGCAGCGGCTGGATGTCGGCCATCGGGCGGGCGGCTTGTCGTCTCGTCGATCAGCGGTCGACGGAGATCAGTTCGGTCAGCGGCTTCCAGGACTTGCCGTCGAAGCGCGCCAGGCGGGCCTGGCGGATCGGGAAGTAGTCGTCGGGGCGGTAGGTGATCTTCATGCCCGGCAGCAGCATGCCCAGCTCGACGTTGTTCATCGTCGTCACCTGCTTGAGCAGGTTCTCGCGAGTGAGGTTGTCGCCGCAACGCTCCAGCGCCAGCGCCGTCAGCTGCGCGCCCATGTAGGAGTAGACGGCCGAGGTGTCGCCGGCGTTGTCTTCGGGCAGGTACTTCTTCATGAAGGCGAGGTAGTCGTTCATGGCCTTGTCATCGACCCAGGTCGGGTCCGACGGCGTCTTGAACCAGTAGCTGGACACCAGCCCGACCGCGTTGTCCAGGCCGGCCGGCGTCAGCACGCCCGAGATCGAGCTCGACACGTAGGGCACGATGTAGAAGGGTTTCCAGCCCAGGCTGCCGACCTTGCGGATCGCCTGTGCCTGCCCCTTGTTGGAGCCGAACACCGCCAGCGTGTCGACCCCTGCAGCCTGCACCTGCAGGATCTGCGAATCGACGGTCGGGTCGGTGACCTCGAAGCTCACTTCCTTCACGATCTGGTTGGCCTTCGAGCCCAGGCCCGCGCGCAGCCCGCGCATGTACGACTTGCCCACGTCGTCGTTCTGCACCAGCACCCCGATCTTCGCGTCGGGCCGCGACTGCGCCAGGTACTTGCCGTAGATCTCGCCCTCGATGTTGTAGGCGAAGGCGAAGGGCACCGTCCACGGCGTTGCCGCCGCGTCGTGCAGGCCCGGGCTCGACGCGTAGAAGAGCAGCTGCGGCACCTTGCGCGCGTTCATGTACTTCTGGATGGCCGTCTGCGAAGGCGTCCCCATCGAGCCGACCAGCGCCAGCACGTTGTCGCTCTCGACCAGCTTGCGCGTCACCTCGACCGTCTTGGGCGGGCTGTAGGCATCGTCGACAGACAGCAGCTCGATCTTGCGTCCCTTGATGCCGCCCTGCGTCTCGTTGAGCATCTTGAAATAGGCCGAGTTGACCCGGCCGACGATGGAGTAGCTGGAGGCCGGGCCGCTGTAGGCCACCGTTTCGCCCAGCTTGATCTCGGTGTCGGTGACGCCGGGGCCGTAGGCCTTCTGTGCCTGGACGGGGAGGGCGAACAGGGCTGAGGCTGTGAGGAGGGCTAGGAGGGACAGTTTCATGGTGCGGCGCCGGGGAGAGTGGAGGGGGGCATGGGCCGCGGCGTCTTGGGGCTGCGGCGTGGCGCTTGCAGTACATCAGCTTTGGGGCGGGGCGTCTGTCCCCCTGGGGGGCGACAGGGTGGTCGCAGGGCGGGCACGCGGCCAAAGGATCGCTATGTCGAGCGCTCGGACCGTTGCGCTGCCTGAGCAGGCCGTGGCCCGTGGGGCCGTTGAGGAGAACGCCGATGTCTCGACGGTCTCAGTGCTTGGGCGGGAAGCGAGCGAGCCTATTCGAGGCCCATGGTGCGGCGGTGCATGACCGCAGGATCGTGCGGCAGATATTGCACGTCGACCCCGCCTTCTTCCAGCAGTTGCCGCGAGATGACGAAGCCCGCGCCCCAGAGCGGATCGGCATACGCCGGCGCCAGCGTGAAAACCCGGCGGATGCCGGACTGCACGATCGCCCGGGCGCATTCGGCACAGGGATGAAAGGTGGCGATCAGGGTAGCGCCTGCGGTCGTCTTGCCCTCCCGGGCGGCCGCGAAGATCGCGTTGCGCTCGGCATGTTCGATCCAGAGCAGCCGCACCGCATCGTCATGGCGGTCTTCCCGGTCCTGTACGCCGGCCGGGAAATCGTTGAAGGCGCTGACGATGCTGCCGTCGGCGCACCAGATCACTGCGCCCACCTTCCGAGGCCGTCCCGGGCTGCGCCGGGCCGAACTGATCGCCAGCTCCACGAGTGAGTCCAGCGGTAGATCGGAGGTGTCCATGCGAATTGTGGTGCTGAGTTTCTACAGTCCTGCGGCGACTTGGATGGTCTCAAGGCTACGCGCCATCCGGCGCATCGGCTTCAGCGTCATGCCTGGCGTTCCCAGCCAGCTGCGTGTCCGGCTCTTCGCACCTCAATTCGCCATTTGTGAGTCTATCCATTTCTTGGGGTGTGCAGCGCAGCAGAGATCCGGTTCGGGGTCGGCGGCAGCGAAATGGCTGGGAGAGGCGACGGTCTATCCCCAGGAACTTGTTGCGGCGTATGTCCCAAGAAATTGAGGCCCTTCGATCTGAGGGCCCTGGGCGTCCAACGCCCGAGCGCGGGTTGCCGCGCAGGTTGGTGATATGAAGGCGATCTTGCGTTCAACCGAGCCGCAACATGGCGGTCAGCAGCCGGTGCGCTATGCATCTTCGAACGACGGCTGTTGCTGCGGCGACCCGCCGTCGGACGGCGCGGCCCTTCGTCCACCAGACTCGTCGGCTCGGACACCAAGCGCCGCGCCGACTTCTCACGTTCAGTCAGGAAATGCGCGACGCGCTTTGTCCTTGTGCGTCCGCATCGAGGCTTGGAGCGCCACTTTCGCAAGCCCGGGCCGCTCCCATCGCGGCGTCGAAGCGAAGACCTAATTCATCCAGCAGCTGCCAAGCCGGCTCCCAGCTGGCGCCGCGAGACGAGCATCGCGGACTGCTGCAGCGGATTTCTGCTTCGGCATCGAATCCGATCTGGACCTCGCGTTGCAGCCTCGGCACGATTCTCTGATAGTCCGAGGCTCGCAAGATGATTCGACGCTGATGAATGTCGTTCTGGTTCCTGTACTGTTCGCACAGAAATCGATAGGCCTCCAACTCGCTGATCAGGATCACGATCTCCCGTTCGGCCTTTTCCGGTTCGAACTCCACCAGATCGTGAACCGCATGGCGAGCGCTCTCCAGACCCAGGTACAGCATGTAGATGACGTTGCGAAGTGCTTCGTGCCCTGCATCCAGGCCGCTCGCCTGAACGGTTGCCTCGAAGCGGATCGACCGTGTTTCCGCGAGCTTGCGCAATGAGTCCCGGGTCGCCTTCATGAAGGTATAGAACGCTGTGATGTTGACTACGACCCGCGCTTCCAGTGATTGCAGATCTCGGTTGTTGGCTTCGAACACCGGGAAATAGTTTTCCTGCGAAGTGAACGAGTTCGTCGGCGGCTGCGGCGCCGCGTCGGCCATTGCAGGCGAGGACCGACGGAAGTCCTCAGCGTACTGGCGGGCCGTATCGGCGATCGTGACGATTCGGCAGAGCGTGCTGATCTCGCAGGCGAACAAGTCGACTACGCCGAGCCGCGCGCTGCCGACTTGGTAAGCCCAGGCCAATACCGCACCGAATACTGCAAGCACGGGGACGAAGACCCGCAGGAAGCCGGCGAGGGTATCGAAAAGAAGGTGCAGGTAGACCCAGTCTGAATGCGGCCCGGCAAATTTCTTCCACTCGGCCATCCTCTGACTCTCGTAGGCGAAGCCCAGCCCCACCACGAACACCAGGACCAGAACCAAGAACGCGGCTGCCACGATCAACTGCAGATCGCCGACGTGCTGCGAGGTGAAAAGCCGATCGATCGTTGCCGCTGGTTGGCCGGTTCGCAGCAGCCGGGCGATCGGGCTTAGCAGGCGACTGGCAAGCTTGAACGTCGTTCTCTCGCCTGAGGGCAGGAACGGACCTTTTTCGTTCGACATCTGTCTCTCCCATGGTTGGGCGCGAGATCGAAATTCGTCGCGAGTGCAGGCCGGTCAGGCATGGAATTCAAACTGCGAAACGGTAAGCTGCGCGCCTTCATCTGTCATCACTCGTGCGGTGGACGAAGTTGCCGACCGTCGCAGGCAGGTCACGGATGTCGCAGATGGGCCCGGACCATCAACCCGAGCCCCCGCAGAACCCCACTTGCCCACACAAAGGGCCCCGGGCCCGCGAGGAGACACCATGCCAACTCCCACCGACTTCGCCGCCATCCTCACCCACTGGGCCACCGAGCGACCCGACGCAATCGCCCTCAGCTACGGCGACACCCACCGCACCTGGCACCAACTCTCCCAACGTGTGCACCGCGTCGCCGCGGCCCTGCGCGCAGCCGGCCTCACCCCAGGCGACCGGATGGCGGTCCTCGACCTCAACCACCCCTCCTGCCTCGAATTGACACTCGCCTGCGCGCAGATCGGCACTGCCAATGCGGTCGTCAACTTCCGCCTCGCGCCGCCCGAGATCGCCTATGTCATCAACGACTCGAAGGCGCGCCTGCTCTTCGTCGGCCCCGAGTTCGCGCCCGCTGTAGAGAAGGTGCGTTCGCACCTGCCAGCCGTCGAGCGCGTCATCCGCGTCGGTGGCGACCAGGATGAATACGAAGCCTGGATCGCCGCCTGCGAGCCCGACGATCGGGTGCATCCGGCCGCGCCGGGGGACTGCTTCGTGCAGCTCTACACCTCGGGCACCACCGGCTTCCCCAAGGGCTCGATGCTCACCCATCGCAGCATGCTCGCGCATTCGCGCAATGTGTCGGCGGGCCAGGACGTCGATGTCAATTCGCGCGTGCAGGTCGCGATGCCGCTCTTCCATGTCGGCGGCACCAGCTACGCGCTGATGGCCATCAGCCTGGGCGCGCGCGTGTTCATGATGCGCATGCCGGACCCGGCCGCCGCGCTGGCGATGCTCGAGGCCGAGAAGATCACCCATACCTTCTACGTGCCGGCGCTGATGGCGGTGATGACCCAGGTGTCCGGCGCCGCCGATCGCGACTATTCGTCGCTGAAGACCGTCTCTTACGGCGCCTCGCCGATGCCGCTGCCGGTGATGCGCGCTTCGCTGAAGCTGTTCCCGAAGGTGATGCAGCAGGTCTACGGCATGACCGAGCAGTCCGGCGCCGTCAGCGTGCTCGGGCCGGCCGACCATGTGGATCCGGCCGTGGCGCACCGGCTGGTGTCGGCCGGCCAGCCGATCGTCGGCGTCGAGATGGAGATCCGCGATCCGGCCACCGGCGATCCGGTGCCGACCGGCGAGAAGGGCGAGGTCTGGGTGCGCAGCGAGCAGGTGATGGGCGGCTACTGGGGCAAGCCCGAAGCGACCGCATCGACCATCACGCCCGACGGCTGGCTGCGTTCGGGCGACGCGGGCCACATGGACGCCGACGGCTACGTCTACATCACCGACCGCATCAAGGACATGATCATCAGCGGCGGCGAGAACATCTATCCGGCGGAGATCGAGCGCGTGCTGGTCGAGCATCCGGCGCTGCAGGACGCGGCGGTCATCGGCGTGCCCGACGAGCGCTGGGGCGAGGTGCCCAAGGCGATCGTGGTCCCTGCGGCCGGGCAATCCGTCGACGTCGACGAACTGCTCGCCTGGTGCCACGAGCGGCTGGCATCCTTCAAGTGCCCGAAGACCATCGACGTCGCGACCGAGCTTCCGCGCACGCCCACGGGCAAGGTGCTCAAGCGCGACTTGCGCAAGCCCTTCTGGGAAGGGCGCGAGCGGCAGATCGTGTAGTGGGGCCCCGGCGGATCGAAGCCTGTCGCTACTGCGGGCCATGCGTCTCGACTCCTGCCGCCTGGTCTTGGCCTCGAGGTTCCAAGCGTCCGAGCCTGCACCGCCAGAACCAATGAACATCACACTGCGTCAGCTTCGGTACTTCGTCGAGATCGCTCAGAGCCGGAGTTTCTCGCGCGCCGCCGAACACCTGTCGGTCGCCCAGCCGGCGCTGAGCCAGAACATCGCTTCGCTCGAGGAAGACCTCGGAACGCAACTCTTCAAGCGCCATGCCAAGGGGGTCGAACTGTCGGCCTCGGGTGAGCGCCTGCTCGCGCGCGCGCAGGCAATCCTGTCGCAGACCAGCGCGCTCAAGGACCAGGTCGAAGGTCGCGAAGCGCTGCCCTCGGGGCTCGTTCGCCTGTCGATCGCGGGATCGGTGTCCAGCGTGCTGATCGCGCCGCTGCTTCGCAGCATGGCCGAGAACTACCCGGACATCCAGTTGCGCATCGCCGAGGGGCTGTCATCCGAAGTGCGCGCGCAGATCGAATCGGGCCAGACCCATCTGGCGCTGATGCCCAGCCCGTCTGAATTGCAGGGCATGGAGTCGATGCCGGTGTTCGAGGAGCATTTCATGGTCTTCGGCGCCTACTCGGCAATGAAGCGCCGGCCGCAGAAGCTCTCGTTCGCCGAAGTGGCCGCGCTGCCGCTGGCCGAGCCCGACGGCGCGCATGACCTGCGCAAGATCATCGAACGCGCCGCCAGCGCGATCGATCGCAAGCTCGACATCCGATACGAGCTCAACAGCCCGTCGCTGCTGGTGGCCATCGTCAAGGGCGGGCTGGCCTATTCGATCATGCCGCCGAGCGCCTGCCTGGAGGCGGTCGCGGCCAAGTCGGTGGCCGGGCGGGTGCTGACCGAGCCGGAACTCAGCCGCGTGCAGGCGATGGTCTGGCCGCGTGACCGGCCGCTCACGCCCGCAGCCGAGGTGGTTCGCGACAGCGTCGTACGGATCGTGCGCGAACTGCTGGCCACGGACCTTCTGCATGGCCGGCTGCTCGGCGCAAGCCATAAGAAAAAATGATATTGCGATAGGTCGAGACAGTATTGGATTCGACCGGTGCCTTCGAGCACAGTCGTCCCCGGAGCGCGATCTGCAGCGCCCGAAGGAGACAAGTTCATGGCACAAAACAACGTGCTGGTCATCATGTCCGACGAGCACGATCCCCGGATCATGGGATGCTCGGGCCATCCGTTCGTGAAGACCCCGCATCTCGATGCCCTCGCGCGCCGCGGGGTGCGTTTCTCGAACGCCTACACCCCGAGCCCGATCTGCGTGCCGGCACGCGCCGCCTTCGCGACCGGCATGCGGGTGAACCGGCTTCGGCTCTGGGACAACGCGATGCCCTACACCGGCGAGCAGCGCGGCTGGGGCCACGTGCTGCAGGAACATCGGATCAGGGTCGAGAGCATCGGCAAGCTGCACTACCGCAACGAGGAAGACCCGGCCGGCTTCGATGCCGAGCACTTGCCGATGCATGTGGTCGGCGGCCACGGCATGGTCTGGGCTTCGATCCGCAACCCCTATCGGCCTCGGCCCGATGGCCCGCGCATGCTCGGTGAGCGGATCGGCCCGGGGGAGTCTTCCTATACCCAATACGATCGCGACGTCACCCGCCGCACCGTGCAGTGGTTGCACGAGGCCGCCGAGCGCCGCGACGAGGGCTTCGTGCTCTATGTCGGATTGGTCGCGCCGCACTTTCCGTTGGTGGTGCCGGAGGAGTTCTACAAGCTCTATCCCCTGGACGGCCTGCCCGAGCCCAAGCTGCATCCCGGCACCGGTTATGTGCGCCACCCCTGGGTGCAGGAGTATTGCGATTTCATGGGGTCGGAGGAGCGCTTCACCGATCCCGAGGAGCGCTTGCGCGCGTTCGCGGCCTACTACGGCCTGTGCAGTTGGCTCGACAGCAACGTGGGGCAGATCCTTGGGGCGCTGCAGGCCAGTGGCCTCGACGCGTCGACCCACGTCGTCTACACCTCGGACCACGGCGACAACCTCGGGGCGCGAGGCGTCTGGGGCAAGTCGACGCTCTACGAGGAAAGCGTCAAGGTGCCGATGCTGCTGGCCGGCCCGGGCGTGTCGCCCTCGGTCTGCGAGACGCCGGTCGACCTGCTCGACCTGTTCCCGACCATCCTGCAAGGCGCCGGCATCGATCCGGCGCCCGAGATGAGCGATCGGCCTGGCCGCTCGCTCTTCGACCTCGCGACCTCCGCCGCGGAAACCGAGCGGCCGATCCTCAGCGAATACCACGCGGCCGGCAGCAACGCCGGTGGCTTCATGCTGCGCAAGGGCCGCTGGAAGTATCACTTCTACGTGGGCTTCGAGCCCGAGTTGTTCGATCTGCAGGACGATCCCGAGGAACTGGTCGATCTGGCACGCAGCCCCGACCATGCGGCGGTCCTGGCGCAGATGCACCAGGCGCTGCTGGCGATCTGCGATCCGGTCGCCGTCGATCGCCAGGCCAAGGCCGACCAGGTCGCGCTCATCCAGCATTACGGCGGGCCGGAGAAGGCCCACACGCTCGGCTCGTCGACATCGACGCCAGCGCCCACCGCGCCTGCCGCGCCTGCCGGCACGGCGGCATGAAGCGGCGGAGCAGCGCATGAACCCGACGGAATCATCGGCGGCACCGGACATCGGCGAGCGCTTCCTGAGCGACTGGAGCGGACTGCCGGGCGGGCGTCCGGCCGAAGTGCACCGGCCGAGGTCGACCGAAGAAGTCGCGGCCATCGTGCGGCGCTGTCGCGAAGAGGGCCGCCGCATCACCGTGCAGGGCGGCCTCACCGGTATCTCGGGCGGCGCCGTGCCGTCGGAGGGCGATACGGTGATCAACCTCGAGCGCATGAACCGCATCGAGTCCATCGATGAGGTCGCAGGCGTCATGCAGGTTCAGGCCGGCGCGACCCTGCAGCAGGTGCAGGAGGCGGCGGCCGAGCGCGACTGGCTCTTCGCGGTGGACCTCGGCGCGCGCGGCAGCTGCCAGATCGGGGGCAACGCATCGACCAATGCCGGTGGCACGCGCGTGATCCGCTACGGCACCATGCGCGACCAGGTGCTCGGCGTCGAGGCCGTGCTGCCCGACGGCAGCGTCGTCACCTCGCTGACGCGCCTGGTCAAGAACAGCACCGGCCTGGACCCCCGCTTCCTGTTCATCGGCACCGAAGGCACGCTGGGCATCATCACGCGGCTGACCCTGCGCCTTCACCCCCCGATGGGCGACATCTCGGCCGCGTGGATCGGGGTCGATCGCTTCGATGCCTTGCCACCCCTGCTGCGTTCGCTCAAGCGCCGCCTCGGGACCGCGCTCTGCGCATTCGAATTCGTGTCCGATCGATTCGTCGGCCTGGCGTCGCGCCTCGGCGAACGGAGCCCGCCGCTCGCAGCGCCCGCGGCCTGGCAGGTGCTGATCGAAGCCGCAGGCAATCCCGGCGAATCGGTGGAAGCGCTGTTGCAGGCCGCGCTGTCCGACGCGCTCGAAAGCGGGGAGATCGCCGACTGCGCCTTCGCCGTCAGCATCGCGCAGCGCGAGGCCTTCTGGCGGCTGCGCGAATCGATCCCGGAAGTGCTGACGCACCTGAATCCCGTGGCGAACTTCGATGTCGGCCTGCCATGGGACCAGACCGCGAGCTACATGGCCGAGGTCGGCGCGGCGCTGGGCGAACGGTTGCCTGGCGCGGAGCACCTGTTCCTGGGCCATCTCGGCGACAACAACCTGCACCTGATCAGCGGCCCGCTCGACGCCGAGGGCCATCGCGAGGTCGACGAGATCGTCTACGGCGCCCTGCGCGGCCGCGGCGGGACGGTGAGTGCGGAACACGGTGTGGGTCGGCTGAAGAAGAACTATCTAGGCGTGACGCGCACACCTGCGGAACTGGCCCTGATGCGCCGTCTCAAGCATGCGTTGGATCCCGCGGGCACCTTCAACGCGGGTCGAGTATTCGACTGACAGGGAACGACGACAAGGAACAAGGAGACGACGATGCAACGAAGGACCTTCCTCGGCGCGCTGGGCGCCACGACGCTGGCCGCGACGATGCCGGCTTTCGGCCAGGGCTGGCCGAGCGCACCGGTGCGGATGGTGCTGCCCTATGCCGCGGGCGGCGGCTCGGACGCGGTGGCGCGCCTGGTTGCACGTGGCTTGAGCGACGAACTGCACCAGGGTTTCGTCGTCGACAACCGGGCCGGCGCTGGCGGAATGATCGGCGCGGACATCGTGGCCAAGGCGCCTGCCGATGGCTACACGATCCTCTTCGCAGGCAATCCCGAGCTCACGATCACGCCTTGGTTGCAGGCCAGGGCGTCCTATGCGCCGCTGAGCGACTTCACGCCGATCGTGCTGGTGGCGCAGTCGCCCAACGTGCTGGCGGCCAACGCTTCGCTCGGCGCCAACACGCTGAAGGCGGCCTTCGAGGCGGCACGCAAGCTGCCGGGCGGCATCACCATCGGCACACCCGGCAACGGCACGCCGCAGCATGTCGCGGTCGAACTGATGCGCTCGCAGACCGGGCTCGACATCGTCCACGTGCCGTACAAGGGTGCGGCGCCTGCCACGGCGGCGGTGCTGGGCGGCGAGATCGCGTTCGCGCTGGTCGGCGCGCCACCGCTGATGCCGCACATCGCGTCAGGCCAGCTGCAGGCCCTGGCGGTGACGCAGCCCAGGCGCTCGCCGCTGCTGCCGGCCGTGCCGACGCTCGGCGAGGCGATGGGGATCATGGCGGATGGCGATTTCGTCGCCTGGTACGGACTGCTGGTGCCGTCCCGCACGCCGGCGGAGATCGTCCAGCAGCTGGAGAAAGCCGCGCTGGAAGTTCTCAGGCGCCCGGAGATGCGGACGAAGTTCACTGCGCTGGGTACCGACCTGGTCGCGATGCCGGGCGTGCAGTTCGGCGAGCGCATGCGCACCGAGTCGAAGCAATACGGCGAGGTCATCAAGCGCTTCGACATCAAGGCGAGCTAGCCCTGAGGCCTCTTCCGCCAGACCCGCGCCCCATCACTTGTAGATCCGCCCGTCCTCGATGACCTTGCCATCGTTCGGCAGGCTGCCGGGCGCCACGATCACCACCGCGCCGCGCAGCTTGGTGACCTCGCGGATCGCCTCCATGACGCGCGTCTCCAGCCCTTCTGGCGCGGCGGCATGCGCGCATTCGAGCTTCAGCGTCATGCGGTCGTCCGCCATCTCGCCTTCGACCACCAGCCGCGCCCGCGCCACCTCCGGAAATCGCCGCGCGATCTCGGCCACCTGCGAGGGATGGATGAACATGCCTCGCACCTTGGTGGTCTGGTCGGCGCGGCCCAGCCAGCCGCGGATGCGGGCATTGGTGCGGCCGGTGGGGCAGGGGCCCGGCAGCATCGCCGACAGGTCGCCGGTGCCGAAGCGCACCAGCGGGTAGTCGGGGTTGAGCGTGGTCACGACCACTTCGCCGACCTCGCCCACGGGCACCGGGACGCCGGTGCCGGGGCGGACGATCTCGACCAGCACGCCCTCGTCGACCACCAGGCCCTCGCGCGCCGCGGTCTCGTAGGCGATGAGGCCCAGGTCCGCGCTGGCATAGCACTGCAGCGCGGCCACGCCGCGTTCGGCGATCCAGTCGCGCAGGCTCGGCGGCAGCGCTTCGCCCGAGACCAGCGCCTTGGTCATCGAGCCGATCGGGATGCCCTTCTCGGCGGCCTTCTCGATCAGGATGCGCAGGAAGCTCGGCGTGCCGATGTAGCCGGCCGGGCGCAGGTCGACGATCGCCTCCAGCTGCTGCTCGGTCTGCCCGGTGCCGCCCGCGAAGACGGTGCAGCCGAGCGCGCGTGCGCCGGTGTCCATGATCGAGCCGGCCGGCGTCATGTGGTAGCTGAAGCAGTTGTGCACCAGTTCGCCGCCGCGAAAGCCGGCCGCGAACAGCGCGCGCGCGGTGCGCCAGTAGTCGCGGGCCTCGCCTTCGGGCTCGTAGATCGTGCCGGGGCTGGCGAAGACCCTGGGCATGCGGGCGCCGAAGCGCAGCGCCGAGAAGCCGCCGAACGGATCGCTGGCGCGCCGCTCCTTCTGCAGCGCGAGCAGTTCCGACTTGCGCGTCACCGGCAGCGCGGCGAGTGCCTCACGGCTGGTGATGCCGGCCGGATCGATGCCGGCCAGCAGCTTGCCGAAGGCCTCGGTCGCGGTCTGCGCCTGCAGGACCTGCCGCGGCAGCGCCGCGAGCAGCTCGCGCTCGCGCTCGGCCGGATCGCGCGCTTCGAGCGCGTCGTAGTGATCGCAGGGGTCGTGGTGGTCGGTCATCGCCGTCATCTCCCATCCAAAGGGTCGCTGCGCCCGGCCGTCGGACCGGGGAGCGCTGCACTCATGCCAGCCAGCGCTTGCGGCGCTTGTAGCTCTTGACGTCGCGGAAGCTCTTGCGGTCGGCGCCGCCGACGCCGAGGTAGAACTCCTTGACGTCCTCGTTCTCGCGCAGGCTCGCGGCCTCGCCGTCCATCACGATGCGGCCGTTCTCCAGGATGTAGCCGTAGTCGGCATAGCGCAGCGCCATGTTGGTGTTCTGCTCGGCCAGCAGGAAGGTCACGCCTTCCTTCTGGTTGAGGTCGCGCACGATGCCGAACACCTCTTCGACGATCTGCGGCGCCAGTCCCATCGAGGGCTCGTCGAGCAGCACCATGCTCGGGTTCGCCATCAGCGCGCGGCCGATGGCGCACATCTGCTGCTCGCCGCCCGAGGTGTAGGCGGCCTGCGAGCCGCGCCGGGTCTTCAGGCGCGGGAAGTAGGCGTAGACCTTCTCGAGCGTGCGCGCCACCGCGGCACGGCCGTCGGTGCGCGTGTAGGCGCCGGTCATCAGGTTGTCCTCGATCGACAGGTGGGCGAAGCAGTGGCGCCCCTCCATCACCTGGATCAGGCCGCGCTCGACCAGCGCCGCCGGCGACAGCGCCTCGATGCGCTCGCCGCGCAGCTCGATCGTGCCCTTGGTCACCGCCCCGCGCTCGCCCGCCAGCAGGTTCGAGACGGCGCGCAGGGTGGTGGTCTTGCCCGCGCCGTTGCCCCCCAGCAGCGCCACGATGCCGCCCTCGGGCACGCTGAGCGACACGCCCTTCAGCACCAGGATCACGTGGTTGTAGATGACCTCGATGCCGTTGACCTCCAGCAGCGTGGCGGCTGCCGGAGCGGCGATGGGCGCGGAGACGTCGGTCATGGGCACTTGCGCGGCGGACGTCAGCTGCAGCTGCGCGGCTTGATGTTCTTGTCCTTGGCGTACTTGGCCGAATACTCCGCGACCAGCGGATCGAGATTGGCCTTGCGCGCCTGGTACCAGTCGGACTGCACCACCCACTTGGATCCGTCCCACTGCGCGATGCGGGCCCAGTCGGTGCCCATGTGGTTGCTGCACGAGGTCTTGATCGGCCGCATGATGTCGCCGAAGCCCAGCGCCTTGAGCTTCTCGGCCGAGAGGTCGAGGTTCTCGAAGCCCCAGCGCACCTGCTCGGGCGTGAGCGTCTTGCCCTTGCCGTATTTCTCCTGCGCGGTGCGGATCGCCTCCACCTGCAGCATCGAGATCATCATGCCGCGGGTGTGCGCCATGACGCCGATCTCGTCGGCGCTGGCCGCGGTGCCCTGGCCCTTGTCGTAGACGAACTTCTTCAGGTCGTCGTGCACCTTGTCGCGGGCGGCGCTGTTGTGGATCGTGACCGTGTTGTAGCCCTTGGCGGCCTCGCCGATGTCCTTCACGTCGTGGTCGGAGCCGGCCCACCAGACCGAATACATCTTGTCGCGCGGGAAGCCGCTGGCCTGCGCCTCGCGGATGCCGGCCGGGGTCATCACGCCGGCGCTCCAGAACAGCACGTAGTCGGGCCGCTGCTGGCGGATCTGCAGCCAGGTCGACTTCTGCTCGACGCCGGGCGGCGTGACCGGGAACAGCGACAGCTCGAAGCCCTCCTGCGCCGCCATCTTCTGCAGCAGCACGATCGGCTCCTTGCCGTAGGGCGAGTCGTGGTAGACCAGCGCGATCTTCTTGCCCTTCAAGCTCCCCTTCTCTTTCTTGGCGATGTCCTGCAGGATCACGTCGGTCGCGGTCCAGTAGGTGCCGAGCAGCGGGAAGTTCCATTCGAAGACCGCGCCGTCCACCGACTGCGACAGGCCGTAGCCCATGGTCTCGATCGTGACCTTGTCGTTGAAGGCCTTGTCGGTCACGGCGAATGTGATGCCGGTCGATTGCGGGTCGAAGCCCGATGCGCCGGTGCCCTTGCCCTTCAGGCGGTCGTAGCATTCGACGCCCTTGGCGGCGTCGTAGGCGGTCTCGCATTCCTCGTACGACAGCTTGACGCCGTTGACCCCGCCGTCGCGCGCGTTCACCAGCTTCAGGTAGTCCTGCTTGCCGTCGGCCCATGGAATGCCCAGCGGCGCGAACTGCCCGGTGCGATACACCAGGAGCGGCACGAACTGCTCGCCGGCGGCCTGCGCGCGCGCGGGCGCCGGCAGCATCGCGGATGAGAGCCCGGCAGCCGCGATGGCCGCCGCAAGGGCGATGGACTGGAACTTCATGCTTCGTCTCCTGGTTATGGGCACGTCGTCGTGCGGGTTGCTAATGAGGGAAGGGCCACAGGCGCAGCTTCTGCCGTGCGGTCGACCAGAGCGCGGCGAGGCCGTGCGGCTCGACGATCAGGAAGAACACGATCAGGGCGCCGAAGATCATGTGTTCGAGGAAGGCGGCGGTGCCGGTCGAGAGCGGCAGGCCCAGCCAGTGCGGCACGTAGTTCAGCAACAGCGGCAGCAGCACAATGAAGGCCGCGCCGAACACCGCGCCGACGATCGAGCCGAGCCCGCCGATGATCACCATGAAGAGCAATTGGAAAGACTTGTCGATGCCGAAGGCGGCCGGCTCCCAGGCGCCCAGGTGCACGAAGCCCCACAGCGCGCCGGCCACGCCGACGATGAACGAGCTGACCGCGAAGGCGCTGAGCTTGGCGTACACCGGCCGGATGCCGATCACCGCGGCGGCCACGTCCATGTCGCGCATCGCCATCCATTCGCGGCCGATGGCGCCGCGCACCAGGTTCTTGGCCATCAGCCCGAGCAGCACCAGCAGCGCGAGGCACAGCAGGTAGCGGCGCGCCGGCGTGTCCATCGGGATCCCGAAGAGGTCCAGCGCCGCCACGCTCACCGATCCGGACGACGACCGGTTCGTGACCCACGGCACGCGGTTGGTGAACCAGTCGACGAAGAACTGCGCCGCCAGCGTCGCCACCGCCAGGTAGAGCCCCCGTATCCGCAGGCTGGGGATGCCGAACAGCACCCCGAAAGCCATCGCGAAGAGCCCGCCGCCGATCAGCGAGAGCAAGAGCGGCATGCCCTCGATGCGCGCATTGAGGTTGTAGGCCGCATAGGCGCCGACCGCCATGAACGCGCCGGTGCCGAGCGAGATCTGGCCGCAATAGCCGACCAGCACGTTGAGCCCGATGGCCGCCAGCGACAGGATCAGGAAGGGCACCAGCACGGCGCGGAACAGGTAGTCGCTCGCCAGCATCGGCACCGCGACGAAGGCGACCAGCGCCAGCAGGCCGAGCGCGATGCGGTCCTGCGCGACCGGGAAGATCTGCTGGTCGCTGCGGTAGCTGGTCTTGAACTGGCCGTTTTCGCGATAGAACATGGCGGGCTTCCGGGCCTCAGACTCGGTCGATGATCTTGTCGCCGAAGAGGCCTTGCGGCCGCACCAGCAGGAAGGCGAGTGCCAGCACGTAGGCGAACCAGTTCTCGATGCCGCCGCCCACCATCGGGCCGATGTAGATCTCCGACAGCTTCTCGCCGACGCCGATGATCAGGCCGCCCAGGATCGCGCCCGGCACCGAGGTCAGGCCGCCCAGGATCACCACCGGAAAGGCCTTCAGCGCGACCAGCGAGATCGAATACTGCACGCCGAGCTTCGAGCCCCAGATCATCCCGGCCACCAGCGCGACCAGGCCGCCGACCGACCAGACGATCACCCAGATGCGCGACAGGGGAATGCCGATCGACTGCGCGGCCTGGTGGTCGTCGGCCACCGCGCGCAGCGCCCTGCCGGTCCTGGTCTTCTGGAAGAACAGCGTCAGCAGCAGCACCAGCAGCGCCGCCATCGCCGCCGCGTAGAGGTCTTCGCGGCTCAGCAGCAGGCCGCCCTGGAACACGTTCTCCAGCACGAACATCGGGTCCTTGGGCATGCCGATGTCGATCTTGTAGGTGCTGCTGCCGAAGAGCAGCTGGCCGGCGCCGTCGAGGAAGTAGCTGATGCCCAGCGTTGCCATCAGCAGCGTGATGCCTTCCTGGTTGACCAGGTGCCGCAGCACCAGCCGCTCGACCAGCCAGGCGACCACCACCATCGCCAGCGCCGCCACCGCCGCGGCCAGCAGGTTGACCACCAGCATGCCGTGCAGGCCGGTCCATTGCGGGATCCATTCGGCGAAGCGCGCCATCGTGAGCGCCGCGAACAGCACCATCGCGCCCTGCGCGAAGTTGAACACGCCCGAGGCCTTGAAGATCAGCACGAAGCCGATCGCGATCAATGCATAGAGCATGCCGGCCATCAGGCCGCCGAAAAGGGTTTCGAGGAAGAAGCCCATCAGTGTTCGGTCCCGAGGTAGGCGCGCACCACCTCTTCGTTGCCGCGCACCGCGTCCGGCGTGCCGTCGCCGATCTTCCTGCCGTAGTCCAGCACCACAACGCGGTCGGAGATGTCCATTACCACGCCCATGTCGTGCTCGATCAGGACGATGGTGGTGCCGAACTCGTCGTTGACGTCGAGGATGAAGCGGCTCATGTCCTGCTTCTCTTCCACGTTCATGCCGGCCATCGGCTCGTCGAGCAGCAGCACCTGCGGCTCCATCGCGAGCGCGCGGCCCAGGTCGACCCGCTTCTGCAGGCCGTAGGGCAGGCGGCCCACCGGCGTCTTTCGATAGGGCTGGATCTCCAGGAAGTCGATGATGCGCTCGACGAATTCGCGCTGCGCCATCTCCTCGCGTGCCGCGGGGCCCCAATGCAGGGCCTGCGCCAGCAGTCCGCTCTTCATCTTGAGGTTGCGCCCGGTCATGATGTTGTCGAGCACGCTCATGCCCTTGAAGAGCGCCAGGTTCTGGAAGGTGCGCGCCACGCCCATCTCGGCCACCTGGCGCGAATTCATGTGCCTGAAGGTGCGGCCGCGGAAGGTGATCGAGCCTTCCTGCGGCTGGTAGACGCCGTTGATGCAGTTGAGCATCGAGCTCTTGCCGGCGCCGTTGGGCCCGATGATGGCGCGCACCTCGTGCTCGCGCACGTCGAAGCTGATGTCGCTCAGCGCCTTGACCCCGCCGAAGCGCAGCGAGATGTTGCGGATGTCGAGGATCACCTCGCCGATGCGCCTCATGCCGCCGCCTTCAATGGCGGGAAGCGCCGCGCTTCGAGGATCTTCAGCGTCGCGCTGACGACGCCGCTGCGGCCGTCCTCGAAGCGGACCTGCGTCTCGATGAACTGCTCGGACTTGCCGCCGTAGAGCGCGTCGATCAGCACCGCGTACTTGGTGGCGACGAAGCCGCGCCGCACCTTGCGCGTGCGCGTGAGTTCGTCGTCGTCGGGGTCGAGCTCCTTGTGCAGCACCAGGAAGCGCGCGATCTGCGTGTCGCCCATTCCTTCCTCGCTCGCCAGGTCGGCATTGACCTGCGCGATGCACTCGGCCACCAGCGCCTGCACCTCGGGCTTCGACGCCAGGTCGACATAGCCGCCATAGGCCAGGCCGCGCCGCTCGGCCCAGTTGCCGACCGCCTCGAAGTCGATGTTGACGAACGCGCAGACCTCGTCGCGCGCATCGCCGAAGCACACCGCCTCCTTGATCTGGGCGAAGAACTTGAGCTTGTTCTCGATGTAGTTGGGCGCGAACATGGCGCCGCCGCGCAGGCGGCCGACGTCCTTGGCGCGGTCGATGATGCGCAGGTGGCCCTCGGCGTCGAGCACCCCGGCGTCGCCGGTGTGGAAGTAGCCGTCGGCATCGAGCACCTCGGCGGTGGCGTCGGGGCGCTTGTAGTAGCCCTGCAGCACCGAGACGCCGCGCACCAGCACCTCGCCGTCGGGCGCGATCTTCAGTTCGATGCCGGGCGCCGCGCTGCCGACGGTCTGCAGCTTGACCTTGCCGTCCTGCTGCAGGCAGACATAGGCGCAGGTCTCGGTCTGGCCGTAGAACTGCTTCAGGTTGACGCCGATCGAGCGGTAGAAGCGGAACAGGTCCGGCCCGATCGCCGCGCCCGCGGTGTAGGCGACGCGGATGCGGCTCATGCCCAGCACGTTGCGCAGCGGGCCGTAGATCAGCAGGTCGCCAAGCGCATAGAGCAAGCGGTCGGACGTCGCCACCGGCGCGCCGTTGAGGATCTCGGCGCCGACCCGGCGCGCCAGCGCCATGAACTTGCGGTAAAGCCAGCGCTTGGGCGCCGCCGCATCCTCCATGCGGATCGACACGGCGGTGAGCAGGCCCTCGAAGGTGCGCGGCGGGCCGAAGTAGTAGCTCGGCCCGATCTCGCGCATGTCGTTCATGACCGTCTCGGACGACTCGGGGCAATTGAGGGTGAAGCCGCCGACCAGCCATTGCGCCACCGAGAAGAGATGGTCGCCGACCCAGGCCATCGGCAGGTAGCTCATGATGTTGTCGCCCGGGCCAAGGCGGTCGGTCTCGACCCCGCCGCGCCCGGCCGCGATGAAGCTCGCATGGCTCTGGCACACGCCCTTGGGCCGGCCGGTGGTGCCCGAGGTGTAGAGGATCACGGCGACCTCGGAAGGCTCGCCGGCCGCCACGCTCTGCATGAAGAAATCGGGATGCGCGGCGTCCCAGGCGCGGCCGAGTTCGCGCAGCCTGTCGCAGCTCAGCAGGCCGGGCTGGTCGTAGTGACGCAGGCCGCGCGGGTCGTCGTAGACGATGTGGCGGATCGCCTTGCGCCCGTCCTTCTGCAGCTCGCGGCATTCGAGCAGCTTGTCGACCTGTTCCTGGTCCTCGGCGATCGCGAAGTCGATCGCCGCATCGTCGAGCATGAAGACCATCTCGCCGGCCACCGCGTCCTGGTAGAGCGGGACCGGCACGCCGCGCAGGCTCTGCGCCGCCACCATCGCCATGTAGAGATGTGGCCGGTTGGCGCCGACGATGCCCAGGTTGTCGCCGGCCTGGAAGCCCAGGCTGGCGAGCCCGCAGGCGATCTCGCGCACCTCGCGCGCAACCTCGCGCCAACTCCAGGTCTGCCAGATCCCGAGGTCCTTCTCGCGCATCGCGGGCGCCTCGGGCTGCTGCTGCGCATGGGCCAGCAGCAGGCGGGGAAAGGTGGGGGAGGGCGGCGTCACGATGGGCGGACTGTAGGACCAGCTTTGACGCCAACTTGTCGTTTGGACGACAATCCTAGGGAGAACGCTCCCCGGAGTTTCCCGATGCCCGCAGGCCGCACCCGCGCCACTTCCTCCATTCGCGATCGCCTGCGCCGCCCCGGCCCGGACGAGCTCGCGAGCATTCCCTGGATGGCCTCGCTGACCGCTTCGGAGCGCCAGCGCGCGGAGGCCGCGCTGGTCGTCGGCGATGCCGAGGCCGGCGACCTGGTCTGCCGCTTCGGCCGCGCGCCCACCTACTGGTTCGGCGTGCTGCAGGGCTTGCTCAAGATGAGCAACGACAACCCCGACGGCAGCTCGATGACCTACAGCGGCCTGCCGCCGGGCGGCTGGTTCGGCGAGGGCACCGTGCTCAAGCGCGAGCCGTACCGCTACAACGTGCAGGCGCTACGCCACAGCGTGGTGGGCGGGTTACCGACGGACGACTTCCACTGGCTGCTCGATCACTCGATCGGCTTCAATCGCTTCGTGATGAATCAGCTGAACGAACGCCTCGGCCAATTCATCGCGGCGCGCGAGACCGACCGGCTCAGCGATCCTGACTTGCGCGTGGCACGCAATCTCGCGGCCTTGTTCAATCCGGTGCTGTTCCCGGGCGTCGGCCAATTGCTGCGCATCACGCAACAGGAACTGGCCTACCTGATCGGGCTGTCACGCCAGCGGGTCAACGAGGCTTTGCGCGCGCTGCATGCGCAGGGCGCGATTCGGGTCGAATACGGCGGGCTGAGGGTGCTGGACATGGCGGCGTTGCGCAGCAGCGGGCAGGGCGCGGGCTGAAGGCTTTTATTGACCAACAGGATCTGTCATGACGTTCTATTCGCGGCAATTCATCGCCTCTGGCCTGTTGGTTCTCGCTGGAGCAAGTCCTGCACAGGATTGCGCCGTGCCCGCCATGGGCGGTGCCGCCATATCGAACGGCACGGCGCTCATGGTGCGGCGCCCCATCCTGAGGGTGGACGCCGACGGCGCGCCCAACTCCTACCGCGTCGATGGCAACGGCCTGTCGGACACCTGCGACGGGATCGTCGCGCTGGATGCCCAAGGAAAAAGAATCACGCCGAAGACGGACCCCACGGGCTGGGTCGCCAAATGCCGCGCAGCGTGGGAGCAGGCAAAGGCCAGCAACGACTACAGCCACGTGGCCATCTTCGGCTTCATGACTGACAAGCAGAACCGGCCCTTGATTCAGGGCCCGGGCGACCCCTTGCCCGGAGAGGCCTACATCAGCACGTCGGTGGCCATGCCGGGCACGCCCTCCGAAACGCAGCGGCACTACGTGGATGCGGCAGCGATCCCGTATGTCGTGCTGCCGGGCTCCTTCGTGTCCCAGCACGGCATCAAGGCCGGCACCGTGGCCGTCGTGTATCGCAAGAAGACGGACAAGTTCGCCTTCGCTGTCTATGGCGATGCAGGAAGCGACCTCGGCGAAGCCTCGGTGCGCCTGCACCAGGATCTCGGCAGCGATCCCATCGTGCACAAGGGCAATGTCGCGCGAGCCGCCGCCGGGATCGGCGATCCGGTGCTGATTGCGGTGTTCCCCGGCGCCATTGCCACGCCGCTGACCGACGCGGGCCAATGGAACAGCAGCATCAAGTCGGTCGGCGAAGCTGCCCTGGCGAAATTGGGCGGCATCGAGAAGCTGCGCGCCTGCGCTGGATAGGCGGGGTCAGGGCGGCCCCTTGCGCGACCATTCGATCAATGCCTCGCTGAACTTCTTTGCCGCCGGCGAGAGCGAACGTCCGGTGTGCAGCACCAGCACCACCTCGCGCTGGATGCTTGGTGTATGAATCGGCCGCAGCTGCAGGCCGATCGCCTCCGCCAATTGCCGCATCGAGCTCGTCAGGATGCCGACGCCCAGTCCGCCTTCGACCATGCCGGCGATCGTCAGCGGCAGCGAGGTCTCGTGCCGGAGATTCAGCACCAGTCCTTCGCCGGCCAGGGCGAAGTCCAGCAATGTTCGGACCGGATTGCCTTTTCGCGGTCCGATCAGCGGCTCTTCGAGCAACTGGCGCCAGGCTATTTCACGCCGCTTCGCCAGCCGATGGCCGGGCGGCAGCACCGCGAAATACTGCTCGTGCCACAGCGAGCGCATGCCGAGTTGCTGGTGGCTGCCGAAGGTGGTGCCGAGTCCGAAGTCCACCGCGCCGCTTTGCACCATGCTCAGCACTTCGTCCTGCGAGACATCGAACATCTCCACCCGGATGCCGGGATGACGTTCGCCGAAGAGGCGTATCAGGCGCGGCAGCACCAGCGCGGCCTGAACCGATGACGCGGCGATCGAGACGCGCCCGCGCCCTAGCGTCTTGAGTTCCGCCGAACTGCCGACCACCGCGTCCAGGTCGGCCAGGGTCTTGCGCGCGAGCGGCAGGATCTCCGCGCCGGCCTCGGTCAGCCGCAGCATCCGCGTATGGCGATCGAACAGGCGCAAGCCCAGCACCTCCTCGAGCTCGCGCAGCTGCGTGCTGACGCTCGATTGGGGCAGGTCCAGCGCTTCGCCCGCGCGCGTGAAGCTGAGCGCCTCGGCGACGGCGACGAACACACGCAATTGACGCAGGCTGATATTCATCGTGAAACGCGATGAATATATAGCGATGCGCGTATTTTTGAGATAGGGGGTTTCTGCCAGCATGAGGCCATGCCCGTGGCGAAGCGGTTTTCGCCGGGTCGGCTTCAACGTTCTCAGGAGCCTGCGATGTCACCGCGCGTGCAGCCATTCGCACAGCATCTGAACCTGTGCACGCTCAGCCGCCAATTCGGCTGCCTTGACCTTGTCGCGCACCGCTTCGCGCCAGGCCGCATCGCCGCTCAGTGCCTTCATCGAACGGCGCAAGGCGCGCAGCGGCGCGACCACCTGGGCACGCCACGGAGCCACCAGAAGCTCGGCCTCTGCCAGCGCCGCCGCGTCCAGCGCATGGCCCTGCGCGGCAACCCAGCGGGCGAACAGCAGCAAGACGACATCCTGGCCTCGTTCATCCTGCGCGCGCAGCAGCTCTCGTTCGAGCGCGGGGTCGGCGTAGAGCGCGACGATGCCCTGCCAGGCGGCGTCGGTGGCGAACGGAGCGGGCATGGGTGCCTCCTGGATGCAGGCGCGACTATGCACGAAGACAAGCAGCCCAACGCGAGCGAGGTCGCCCGATGAGCAAGCCCACCCGCCTGGTCGTCGCCATCACCGGCGCATCGGGCTTCGTCTACGGCCATCGCCTGCTGCAACTGCTGCAGCCCACCGGCGTCGAGGTGCAGCTGGTCATCAGCCGGGCGGCATTAATCACCATGGGCTGCGAGACCGCGCTGCACCTGTCCGACGTCACCGCCCTGGCCGCGCGCGTGCACAAGAACGAGGACATCGGCGCCTGCGTGGCCAGCGGCTCCTACCGTACGCTGGGCATGGTGATCGCGCCCTGCTCGATGAAGACGCTGGCGGAGATCGCCCACGGCACCGGCGGCACCCTGGTGGCGCGCGCAGCCGACGTGATGCTCAAGGAGCGCCGCCGCCTGGTGCTGCTGGCGCGCGAGACGCCGCTCACGCTCACGCACATCCGCAACATGGCGGCGGTCACCGAGATGGGCGCGATCGTCGCGCCGCCTGTGCCGGCCTTCTATGCACGGCCGCAGAACCTGGAAGAGATGGTGGACCACACCCTCGGCCGCGTGCTCGACCTCTTCGACATCGACGTTGGCGCAGTCCGGCGCTGGACGGGGCCCGCTTCGGGGCGTTCCTTCGACGAAGCCAAGCCTGAGCCTGTCAACCCATGAAATATTTCGAGTACAGCGAGCCGGCCTCGCTGGACGAGGCGGTCGCGCTGCTGCGCGGCGGCCCCGCGCCGGCCAGCCTGATCGCCGGCGGCACCGACCTGATGGTGCAGATGAAGGAGCACGTGCGCCAGCCGGCACACGTGATCAACATCAAGAAGATCCCGGGGATGGACGACTTCAGCTTCGACCCGCGCGATGGCCTCGTGCTGGGCGCGCTGATCACCACGCGGCAGGTCGAGACCTCGCCCATCACCTTGCGCCACTACGCGGGCCTGGCGCGCGCGGCCACCGACTTCGCCTCGATCCAGGTGCGCCATCGCGCCACCGTGGTCGGCAACGTCTGCCGCGCATCGCCATCGGCGGACACCTTGCCGGCGCTGATCGCCGACGGCGCCGTGCTGCGCATCCACGGCCCTTCGGGGCAACGGCGCTGCGCGGTGGAGGACTTCTGCACCGGGCCCGGACGCACCGTGCTGGCCGCCGACGAGATCGTGACCCACATCGAGATCCCGGCGCCGCCGACGCGCACCGGCAAGGCCTACATCAAGCACGGCCGGCGTGCGCAGATGGAATTGGCGACGGTCGGCGTGGCGGTGCGGATCACGCTCGACGATGCGGGTCGAGTCGACGACCTGGCCATCGCGCTCGCCGCGGTGGCGCCCACGCCGATTCGTGCCGAGCGGGGCGAGGCGACGCTGCGCGGCCATCGGCCGACACCGGCCCTGCTGGCCGCCGCCGCGCAGGCCGCCAGCGAGGAGGCGCGGCCCATCGGGGATGTGCGCGGCAGCGCCGCCTATAGGCGCGAGATGGTGCGCGTGCTCACGCGGCGCGCACTGGAGCAGGCTTTGCAGGAGATCCAGCCATGAAGAATCGGATCGTTTCGTTCACCGTCAACGGCGAAGCGCGGGAGGTCGCCGTCGCTCCCAACCGCAGCCTGCTCGATGCGCTGCGCACCGAAGCGGCGCTCACCGGTACCAAGAAGGGCTGCGACGTCGGCGAATGCGGCTCGTGCACCGTCATCATGGACGGCCGGCCGGTCAATTCCTGCCTGGTGCTCGCGCTGGAAGTCGAGGGCAGCGAGATCACCACGGTCGAGGGGCTGCAGGCGGCCGACGGCCGGCCCCACACCTTGCAGGAGTGCTTCATGCAGTGCGGCGCGGCGCAGTGCGGCTTCTGCACGCCGGGCATCCTGGTCGCGGCCAAGGCGCTGCTCGACGAGAACCCCGCGCCCACGGTGGACGAGATCCGCTTCGCCATCGCCGGCAACATCTGCCGCTGCACCGGCTACACCAAGATCATCGACGCCATCTCGCTGGCCGCGCGACCCGGAGCGCAGTCATGAAGGCAGCAACGAAGACCATCGTCGGAACCAGCGTCAAGCGCTCCGACCTGCTGGCCAAGGTCACCGGCGACGCCAAGTACGTCGCCGACATGACGCTGCCGGGGCTGCTCCATGCAAGGAGCAAGCGCAGCAACATCGCGCACGCCCGCATCCTGCGCATCGACACCAGCCGCGCGCTGGCACTGCCGGGCGTCAAGGCCGTGCTGACGCACGAGAACGTGCCGCGCGTGCTGCATGCGGGCTCGCCGCATCCGCGCTCGGCCTCGGTCACTTGCGACCAGTACATCCTCGACGACAAGGTGCGCTACTGGGGCGAGACCGTCGCCGTAGTGGCCGCCACCAGCGAGGAGATCGCCGAGGCGGCACTGGACCTGATCGAGGTCGAGTACGAGGCCCTGCCCGCGGTCTTCACCGTCGAGGACGCCGTGCGCCCGGATGCGCCACAGATCCACGACCGCGAGCCCGGCGGCAACCTCGTGCTGCCACCGGTCGTGGTGAGCCGTGGCGACATCGAACGCGGCTTCGCCGAGGCCGACTTCGTCATCGAGGGCGAGTACGAGGGCGGCCGCCCGACGCCCGCCTACATGGAGCCCAACGCCTGCATGTGCCAGTGGGACGGCAACGGCAACCTCACGGTGTGGATCTCGACCCAGACCGCCTTCATGGTGCGCGGCATCATGGCCGAGGTGCTGGGGCTGCCGCTGCACAAGGTGCGGGTGCTGGTCGACCACATGGGCGGCGGCTTCGGCGCCAAGCAGGATCTCTTCCAGAGCGAATTCCTCTGCGCGCTGCTGGCACGCCAGACGCGCAGGCCGGTGCGCATGGAATACACCCGCGAGGAGACCTTCCTGGGCGGGCGCACGCGGCATCCGGTCAAGATCTGGCTCAAGCAGGGCTTCCGCAAGGACGGCACCTTGAGCGCCCGGCAGGCGCGCATCGTCTACAACTCGGGCGCCTACGGCTCGCACGGACCCGGCGTGACCATCGTCGGCACCAGCGCGATGACCTCGCTTTACCGCTGCGAGAACGTGCAGCTCGAAGGCCGCTGCGTCTACACCAACAGTCCGATTGCCGGCGCCTTCCGTGGCTACGGCGTGGTGCAGACCTACTACGCGCTCGACATCCAGATGGACGAGGCGGCCGTGAAGCTCGGCATGGACCCGGCCGAGCTCAAGCTGAAGAACGCGGTGCGCGCAGGCGACCTCGCGCCGTCGAACCACCCGCTGATCGGCCATGGGCTGGAGGATTGCATCCAGCGCGGCATGCAGGAGGTGGGCTGGGCGGCACTGCGCCGACGCGCGCGTGATGCCGGCGGGCCGCAGCGTCGCGGCTGGGGCATGGGCTGCGAGATGCACGGCAGCAGCGCCTACCCCGGCATCAAGGAGCAGGGCAACGCGATCGTCAAGATGAACGAGGACGGCACCGTCGTGCTGCTGACCGGCACCGCCGGCCTGGGCACCGGCGCCCACACCGCGCTGGCGCAGATCGTGGCCGGGGAGCTCGGGCTGCGCTTCGAGTCGGTGTCGGTGATGCACGGCGACACCGACGTCGTGCCCTGGGACATCGGGGCCTTCGCCAGCCACACCACCTACCTGGGCGGGCGGGCGGCGCAGCTCGCGGCGGTGGAGATCAAGCGCCAGCTCTTCGAGCGTGCCGCAAAGCTGCTGGAGGCGGCGCCCGATGATCTCGAATCGGCCGACGGATCGATCACCGTGCGTGGCAGCGAGCGCAGCATGACCATCCGCGACGCGGTGGCGCCGCGCAAGGGCATTCCGGCGGCGCAGTTCGTCGGCACCGCCACCTACCACCCGACCAAGTCCTATTCGTTCGCGGCGCATTTCGTCGAGGTGAATGTCGACATCGAGACCGGGCAGATCACCGTGCTGCAGGTGGTGCCGGTGCACGAGATCGGCAAGGTGATCCATCCGGTCGCGGCCGCAGGCCAGATCGAGGGCGGCATCCAGCAGGGCATCGGCCACACGCTCTACGAGGACTACCAGATCGACATGAGGACCGGCCGATCGCTGAACGCCAACTTCGTCGACTACAAGATGCCGCTGTCGATGGACATGCCGACCATCCGCACCGTCATCCTGGAAACCGCGCCCGATCCCGGCGGCCCCTTCGGCGCCAAGGGCGTGGGCGAGGACCCGATCGTCGCCATCGGCCCGGCCATCGCCAACGCGGTGTACGACGCCATCGGCGTGCGCTTCCGCCACTACCCGATCAAGCCCGAACAGGTGCTGCAGGCGCTGCGCGAGAAGCAGTCCGCCATTCAATCCCCAGAGGAAGAAGGAGTTCCCGCATGACGCAAGACACGACGCAACGGCCGGTGCCGGTCACCATCCTCACCGGCTTCCTGGGGGCGGGCAAGACCACCCTGCTCAATCACATCCTGACCGAGCGGCACGGCCATCGCATCGCGGTGATCGAGAACGAGTTCGGAGAAGTGGATGTCGACTCCGACCTGGTGCTGGCATCGGAGGAAGAGATCTTCCAGGTGGTCAACGGCTGCATCTGCTGCGTGGTCGACGTGCGCAACGACCTGGTGAAGATCCTGCAGAAGCTGCTGGAGCGCAAGGACCAGTTCGACCACATCCTGGTCGAGACCAGCGGCCTGGCCGATCCTTTGCCGGTGGCCGCCACCTTCTTCATGGACAACGAGGTCGCGAAGAAGGTGGTGCTCGACGGCGTCGTCACGCTGGTCGACGCGGTGCATGTGCAGCCGCACCTGGACGACCCCGCCCTGGCTGAATACGACAACCAGGCCGTGACCCAGATCGTGGTGGCCGACCGCATCCTGCTGAACAAGTCGGACCTGGTCGAGCCGGCCAGGCTGCAGGAGCTCGAAGGCCGGATCCGCAAGCTGAACCAGAGCGCGCCGATCCTGCGCACGGTGCAGGCCCATGTGGACCTGTCGCTGATCCTCGGGCTGCAGTCCTTCGAGTCCGACGCGCTGTCGATGACCGATCCGGACTTTCTCGCCGACTTGCACCAGGCCGGGCATGTCTGCGACGGGCACTGCGAGCACGGCGACATCCCGCCGCTCGTCGCGGCACCCGGGCATTCGCACGATCCGTCGGTCGGCTCGGCCTCGTTCACCTTCGACAGGCCCTTCGATGCCGAGCGCCTGATGCGTTCGCTGAACGAGCTGCTGGCGCTCCGTGGCGACGACATCTTCCGGGTGAAGGGCATCCTGCATGTGCAGGGCGACGAGCGGCGCCACGTGCTGCAGGGCGTGCATCGCATCCTGGAGCTGAAGCCCTCGATGCCTTGGTGGGACGAGACACCCGGCAGCAAGCTCGTCTTCATCGGCCGCCACCTGCAACAGGAAAAGCTGCGTGCGCGGCTCGAAGCCTGCCTGGCGGACCCCGCCGCATCCATTCCATCCCCCGAGGCGCTGGAAGCCGCCTGAAGCGCTTCAACCCCCGTACCGACCAAGGAGACATTCCTCATGATCATCGACATCAGCTGCTATCCCACCGACCAGCCCGACCTGGCCTGGTGGCACGACGGCGAGGCCTATACCGTCGACCGCCTGCTGGAGACGATGGACGGCCCCTATTGGGTCAACGGCAAGCCGCGGCGCATCGACAAGGCCTTCATCCAGCCGCCGCAGGGCAACACCATCTACACCTGGACCGACGGCGACAAGTCGGGCCGCCAGTCGATCGACGACTACATGGCCTACACGCTCAAGTGCGTGCAGGCGCACCCCGACCGCTTCATCGGCTGCTTCGTCTACAACCCGCGCTGCGGCGTGAAGAACGGCGTCGAGGCCATCGAGCGCTACGTCAAGGAGCACGGCTTCAAGATGGTGCAGATGCAGGCCAACATGCATGCCTACCGGCCCGACCGCGCGCTCGACTGGGTGCGGCCGGCCTTCGAGAAGTGCGCCGAGCTGGGCGTGCCGGTCAAGCTGCACACGGGCGACGGCCCCTACAGCATCCCCACCGAATGGGTGCCGATGATCAAGGCCTTCCCGAGCGTGAACTTCATCATGGCGCACTTCGGCGTGCAGACCGGCGGCGTGTATTGCTTCGAGCCCTTCCAGTGGGCGCAGGAGCTGCCCAACGTCTTCTGCGAGTCGGGCTGGTGCCTGCAGTCGCGCATCGTCGAATTCGCCAAGGTGCTGCATCCGAGCAAGATCATCTTCGGCTCGGACACGCCACCCAACGAGCCCGGCATGTGGCTGCGCCTGCTGGAGGTGCTGTGCACCAATCCGCCGCAGGGCCTGAACTTGAGCGAAGAGACGCTGGAGGACTACCTCGGCAACAACATCGCGCGAATGATCGGCATCGAGGGATCGCCGGCGCCGCGCAGCTTCGAGGACGCCTGCAAGCGCCTGGGCCGCCAATTCGAGCCGCAGCCCGTGATCGACCTCTATTGAATCCGCCGGAGACCACGACATGATCATCGACACCCACCTGCATCCCACCAACCTGGTCGACGAGGCCTGGCGCCACACCGGCACGCCCTTCAACGGCGAGCGCATGCTCAAGCTGATGGACGGGCCCTACATGATCAACGGCAAGCCGCGCCGCATCGACATGGGCTTCATCCAGCCGCCGCCCGGCAACACCGGCTACCGCGACGGCAACCGGCGCGGCCGCGAGGGCATCCGCGACTACATGGCCTACATCGCCGAGCTGACCCAGAAGTATCCGGACCGCTTCATCGGCAACTTCAACTACAACCCGCGCTGGGGCCCTGAGAACGGCGCGGCGGAGCTTGAGTTCCACATCAAGGAGTACGGCTTCAAGATGATCAAGCTGCACGCGAACATGCACGGCTACCGGCCCGATCGCGCGCTCGACTGGCTGCGTCCCGCGATGAAGGTGTGCGCCAAGCACGGCACGGTGGTGCTGATCCACACCGGCGACGGGCCCTTCACCATCCCGACGATGTTCTATCCGATCATCCGAGAGTTCCCGATGGTGAACTTCGTCATCGCGCACTTCGGCATCCAGACCGGCGGCAACTACTCCTTCGAGACCTTCTGGATGGCCATGGACACGCCCAACGTGTATGTGGAATCGGGCTGGTGCTTCCAGGCCCGCATCGCCGAGTTCGCCAAGGAGCTGCCGCGCCACAAGCTGGTGTTCGGCACCGACAGCCCGCCCAACGAGCCCGGCATGTGGCTGCGCGAGCTCGAGATGCTCTGCCGCCCGGCGCCGCACGGCATCGGCATCGACGAGGACCAGCTCGAGGACTACCTGGGCAACAACATCGCGCGCCTGTGCGGCATCGAGACCACGCGGCCGCCGCGCAACCAGGAAGAGGCCAAGGTCCGGCTCACCGACACCTATGCCACCGTGAAGTAGGGCATCGGTCGCAGACCCGGACCCGCCCAGGAGTTGCTTCAAATGACATCGCAAGCCAGCTTGCTCGAGGACACCGGCCAGGACCTGCACCGGTTCATGGCCGCCTACCGCGAGCTCTTTCCGGACGACGTGATGACCGTGCGCGAGCGCGTCGGTGCCGACCAGGACGTGAGCGCAGCGGTCTGGTCGCTGGCAGCGCAGGGCCGCCATCCGGCGCTGGTGTTCGAGCAGGTCGAGGGCATCGGCGTGCCGCTGGTGACCAACCTGTTCGCCTCGCGCGAGCGGGTGGGGCGCATGCTGGGCGGCGTGCCGCCCGAGGGCATCCATGCCGAGTACCAGGTGCGCAGCCGCCGCATGACGGCACCGCGCGAGCTGCCGTCCGGCGCGGTCACGCAGCGCGTGGTGCGGGGCTCGGTCGACCTGTCCGAGGTGCCGGCCATCCGTCACTTCGCGACCGACCGCGGGCCCTACATCACCAACGCCATCCTGGCGGCGGAGGACCGCGAAGCCGGCATCGGCAACCTGAGCTACCACCGCTCGATGGTCCATTCGCGCGACGAGATCGCGACCAGCCTGCATTCGCGCGGCCACCTGTGGCGCATGCTGCAGGCGGCGCAGGCCAAGGGCCGGCCGCTGCCGGTGGCGATGGTGATCGGCGCCCATCCGCTGTTCATGCTGGCCGCCGCCGCGCGGCTGCCCTACGGCACCGACGAGCGCCATGTGGCGGGCGGCCTGTTCGGCGCTCCGCTGGAGGTGGTGCGAACACCCCGATACGGCATCGCCGTGCCGGCGCATGCGGAGTTCGTGCTGGAGGGCGTGATCGATCCCGAAGCACGCGCCGAGGAGGGGCCTTTCGGCGAGTTCACCGGCTATTCGTCGGACCGCTCCACCAACAACCTGCTGCGCGTGGAGACGCTGATGCGCCGCGACGACGCCTGGCTGCTCGACGTGGTGGGCGGCAATTCCGCCGAACACCTCAACCTCGGCCGCATCCCGCGCGAGTCCGAGATGGTCGAGAAGCTCAAGGAGCGCTTTCCCGGCGTGACGGCGGTGCACTACCCCAGCTCGGGCACGCACTTCCATGCCTATGTGGCGCTGAAGCAGTCGCGTCCGGGCGAGGCACGCCAGGTGATGCTGGGGCTGCTGGGCTGGGACCCCTACCTGAAGACGGTGGTCGCGGTGGACCAGGACGTGGACATCACCCGCGACGAAGAGGTGCTGTGGGCGCTGGCCACGCACTTCCAGCCGCATCTGGACGTCGTGATCGTCGACGGGCTGCCGGGCAGCGCGCTCGACCCGTCGGCCTCGGGCGCGGGCACCACCTCGCGCATGGGGCTGGATGCCACGCGCGGCCCTGCCTTCGACGGCGTCCGCGCCCGCATCGACGACGCGGCCATGGCGCGTGCCGCCACTTTCCTGGCCCGCGCGGGCCGGGGCTGATTGCAAGTTCGAAGTTCGAGTTCAAAGAACACAGGAGACAAGCCATGAATTCCATCGCGAGCGAGCGTCCAGGCAAGGCCTCGGTGCATCCCGTCGACGAGGTCCTCCCCCTGCACAAGCTGAGCGCCCTGGGCCTGCAGCACGTGCTGGTGATGTATGCCGGCGCCATTGCGGTGCCGCTCATCATCGGCGGCGCGCTGAAGCTCACCAAGGAAGACATCGCCTTCCTGATCGCGGCCGACCTGTTCTGCTGCGGCCTGGTCACCATCATCCAGAGCATGGGGATCGGCAGGATCGGCATCCGGCTGCCGATGATGATGGGCGTGACCTTCACCGCGGTGGCCCCGATCATCGCCACCGGCACCAACCCGCAACTGGGCCTGCGCGCGGTGTTCGGCGGCGTCATGGTCGCCGGCTTGTTCACGCTGCTGGTTGCGCCGTACGTGGGCCGACTGTTGCGATGGTTCCCTCCGGTGGTCACCGGTTCGGTGGTGCTGATCATCGGCCTGTCGCTGATGCGGGTGGGCATCAATTGGGCCGCCGGCGGCAACCCGACGATCCACGGCCCCAACGGGCCGATCAACAACCCGGACTACGGCGTGCCCGAGCACCTCGCCATCTCGGGCATCGTGCTGATGATCATCCTGTTCATCGTTGCGTATTCCCGCGGCTTCCTGGCGAACATCGCGGTGCTCATCGGCATCATCGTCGGCTTCGCCATCACGCTGGCCATGGGAGACGTGAACTTCGTCGGCATGGCGAGCACGAACTGGTTCCGGCTCATCACGCCCTTCCACTTCGGATTGCCCACCCTGGATCCGATGACGGCCGTCACGCTTTGCGTGGTGATGATCGTCATCATGGTCGAGGGCGTGGGGCAGTTCCTGGCGATCTCCGAGATCGTCGAGAGGCCGCTGGCCACCGACGACATCGCCCGCGGGCTGCGGGCCGACGGCGTGGGCGCCATCATCGGCGGCATCTTCAACACCTTCACCTACACCTCCTATGCGCAGAACGTGGGCCTGGTCCAGGTCACCGGCGTGCGCAGCCGCTGGGTCTGCGTGACCGCGGGCGTGATGCTGGTCGTGCTGAGCTGCTTCCCCAAGCTGTCGTTCGTGGCGGCATCGATCCCGCAGTACGTGCTGGGCGGCGCGGCGCTGGTGATGTTCGGAATGGTCGCAGCCACCGGCGTGCGCATCCTGAGCCACGTGGATTTCGTGACCAACCGCAAGAACGCCTATGTGGTCGCGATGAGCGTGGCGCTGGGCATGATCCCGCTGGTGGCGGATCGCTTCTTCTCGCAGCTGCCTGATCTGCTGGCGAAGTTCTGCCAGAACGGGATCCTGCTGGGCACGCTCACGGCGGTGCTGCTCAATGTGCTGTTCAACTCGCGGGAGGCGGATGCGGCCGTGAATGTCCGGATGCGGGAGGCGACTTGAGCATTCCCCCGGGGCCGGCTGCCGACAGGTCGGCCTGCCATCGGATCGCGCCGTTCAATCCAGAACGATATTCGCCTTCCGCGTCACTTCCCGCCAGCGCGCAATATCCGCCTCCAGCTCCGAGCGGAAATGCTCCGGCGCATCCAGCACCGGCTCGACCCCGCGCACCGTCAACCCCTGCTTCGCTTCGGGCGAAGCGAAGCCAGCCCGCAGCGCTTCATAGAGCCGATTCGCCAATTCAGGACTCAAGGCCGGTGGCGCGAAGACGCCGAACCAGGTGGTCGCCACATAGCCGGGCACGCCCGCCTCCAGCATCGTCGGGATCTCCGGCGCCGCACTCGCGCGCTGCGGGCCGGTGACCGCCAGCGCGCGCAATTGCTTGTTCTGGATGAAGGGCAGCGAGGAGGGCAGCGTGTCGAAGTAGGCGCCGATGCGCCCGCCCATCAGGTCGGTGATGACCTGGGTGCTGCCCTTGTAGGGGATGTGGCGCATGTTGCTGCTGCCGCTCGACTGCACGAAGAGTTCGGCCGCCATGTGGGTGACGTTGCCGATGCCGGCGGAGCCGTATGTGACCGGTTCGGGGCTGGCTTTCACATAGGCGATGAAATCGGCCACCGACTTCACCGGCAGCGACGGGTTGACCACCAGCACCAGCGGCGTGAAGCCGACCTCGGAGATCGGCGTGAAGTCGCGCATCGGGTCGTAGGGCAGCTTGCGCATCAGCACCGGGCTGATCGACTGGCTGGCACTCACGCCCAGCAGCAGGGTGTAGCCGTCGGCCGGGCTGCGCGCCACTTCCGATGCAGCGATGACGCCGTTGGCGCCGGGCTTGTTGTCGACGACGACGCTCGCGTTCAGCGCCTGGCCGAGCCGGATCGCCACCTCGCGGGCGACGAAGTCGGCGCCGCCGCCCGGCGGGAAGCCCACCACCAGCCGGATCGGGCGATCCGGGAAGGCCGCTGCCGCGCCGGCCGGGCTGGCCGCGGCAAGCGCCATGCAGGAGAGGCTGAACGCAAGGAACCTGCGCCGGATGGCGATCGTGCTTGTCATGGCGAGCCCCTTCTGGGTTTCAGGCTTCCTGGCGCACCGGCGCCCAGGCGAAATCGGCTTCTCTCGCCGCAAGGATCGCGCCGCTGGACTGCAGCGCATCGCAATCTGCCGACGTCACGCCGGCTGCCTGCAGCAGCTCCAGCGTGTGGGCGCCGAGCTCGGGCGGGGGCAGGGTGCCGGGCTTGCCGGACGCGGGGCCGCCGCTTGCCGGGAACTCCGGCACGTCGAAGTCCAGGCCGCGATAGCGCACCGGCCGCAGCTTGCCGGGCTGCCGCGCCTGCGGCGCATCGAGCACCCGTTCCAGCGGCAGCACTTCGGTGAAGCCGACGCCGCCGGCCTGCAGCCGGGCCGAAGCCTCGTCGAAGTCCAGCCGGCCCATCGCCTGCTTGACCATCGCCTCGACCTGCTCGCGCGCCTTCTTGCGCAGGCGCAGCGTCGCCAGCGAGGGGTCGTCGGCCGCCGCCAGGTCCAGCGCGCGGCAGAACTTGAGCCAGTGGCCATCGGTGAGCATCAGCAGGTAGATCCAGCGCCCGTCGCTGGTCGCGTAGGCGCCGTAGCCGGGCATGCTGAATTCGCCATTCGGCTCGCGCTCGGGCCGGCCCAGCAGCTGCATCTTGAGTTGCGCGCCGGTGAGGTCGCGCGAGGCCACGTGCAGGCCGGTTTCATACAGGCCGACCTCGACCGGCGCGGCGCCCTGGCCGGCCTTGGCCTGCAGCATCGAGCACAGCACGCCGATCACCGCGTAGGCGCCGGCGAACTGGTCATGGTAGGAAGGCCCGAGCCGGCTCGGCCGGCCGTCGATGCGGTTGGCCTCCATCACGCCTGTGGAAGCCTCGGCCACCGGGTTGGAGGCCAGGTCGTCTTCCTGCGGCCCGGCCGCGTAGCCGCGGATGTGGCAATAGACCAGCTTCGGGTTGACCTTCTCGCAGTCGGCCCGTGTGAGCTTCAGCTTGCGTGCGGCCTTGGGCGCGAGGTTGTGGACGAAGACGTCGGCAGTGGCCAGCAGCTTGAGGAAGGCGGCATGGCCGGCTTCGCTCGCCAGGTCGATGCAGACGCTCTTCTTGCCATGGCTGTAGGCGATGAAGGTGCCGCTCGGGCCGCCGCGAACCAGGCTGCGGGTGGGGTCGCCGCGCGGCGGCTCGACCTTGATGACCTCCGCGCCCAGCTGCGAAAGGATGTGGGCGGCAAAGGGCGCGGCCAGCATGGTGCCGAGTTCGATCACGCGGCGGCCGGCCAGCACGGGTTGTTGCATGAGACTGTCTCCGTCCAAAGAAGAATGCATTGTATAAGTTCAGAATGACGCTACGGTGAGGCTGATTTAAGCAAAATGCCAGTGAAAACCCGAATACGTTAGCCATCGGTGCCGCTTATACAATGCATTCTTCGCAGGCCGCATCGGCCGATCCGATCGAAAAAGACAGGAGACAACTTCATGCGCAGAAGGACATTCCTCTACGGCAGCGGTGTTGCGGCGGCTTCGGCGGCCCTGCCGGGCTGGGCCCAGGCGCAGGAGGCGTCGCCGGGCATCGACATGGCCAGCAAGACGGTGACGGTCGGCGCCTTCACCCCGATCACCGGGCCGGTGCCCTTCTATACGATCCTCACCCACGCGGCCGATGCCTGCTTCAAGTGGGCCAACGAATCGAATGCGCTGAACGGCTGGAAGATCAACTACGTCAGCTACGACGACGGCTACGAGCCGGCGCGCAGCGTCGCGGTGGCGCGCCGGCTGGTGGAGGAGTCGAAGATCTTCGCGCTCGCAGCGCCGGTCGGCACCGCGCAGTCGGTGGCGGTGATTCCCTATGCCAAGGAAGTCGGCCTGCCGATGATCGGCCCGATCGGCGGCGCCAGCGCCCTCTATTCGGAGCGCCTGGTGTTCCCGCTCCTGCCCGACTACGGCTGGTCGGCGGCGGCCAACCTGGACTACGCCTGGTCCGACCTCAAGGCCAGCCGGGTGGCCCTGCTCTGGGAGAACGACGAGCTCGGCCGCTCGGCCAAGCGCGGCTTCGACCTGCTGATGGAAGCCAAGAAGAAGGAGCCGGCCGAGTCGATTCCCTTCGAGGTCCGCAGCACCGACTTCACGCCGCACGTGCGGCGCCTGGCCAATGCCAAGGCCGAGGTGGTGATCCTCTTCGGCTCGAACGCCAACCTGGCGGCGGCGTTGAAGGCGGCCGAGCGCATCGACTACAAGGCCAAGTGGATGGGCCCCTTCTTCACTGCCGACCCGACCACCCGCAAGCTGGCCGGCTCGCTGCTCGACGGCGCCTACTTCTCGTCCTGGCTGCTGCCGGTGACGGCCGACGATCCGGAGGTCAAGGCCTATCGCGACAACGTCGCCAAGTTCTATCCGCAGGACCCGATCGGCGTCTTCGGCCTCAACGGCTGGAGCAACGGCGCGCTGTTCGTCAAGGGCTTCCAGGCCCTGCTGGCCAGCGGCAAGCCGCTGACGCGCGAGAACCTGGTGGCGGTGATGGAGACCATGACCAACCAGACCGTCGGCGGCGCCCGCAACGTGAGCTTCAAGCCGGGCGACCACCGCGGCGTGCGGCAGGAGGGGATCATCGAGGCGATGCCCGACGGCACCTTCAAGCTGGTGCGCGACTTCCGGCCCTTCCCGCCCGAAGTCTTCGACGCCAAGCTCACTTCCTGAGGAGCCCGATTGAGCAATCCGTACGACGCCTGGATCGGTCGCGAGGAGACTCGCACGCAGCGCATCCTCGCCCCCGCCGTCGAGGCGATGGCCGCGACCCTGGGCCTGGCGGCCGCGCCGCGCGCCGGCGAGGCCCTGCCGCCCGGCTGGCAGTGGCTGTTCTTCAATCCGGCCGCGCCGCGCGGCGAACTGGGGCCGGACGGCCATCCGAAGCGCGGCGGCTTCCTGCCGCCGATCGAGCTGCCCCGCCGCATGTGGGCCGGCAGCCGGCTGCGCTACCCGGCGCCGCTTGCGGTCGAGGCCGAGGCGACCCGGCACAGCCGCATCCTCAGGATCGAGAACAAGACCGGCAAGCGCGGCGCGCTGTGGTTCGTGACCGTCGAGCACACGACTTCCAGCGGCGGCCAGGCCTGCATCGTCGAGGAGCAGGACATCGTCTACCGCGAGGCCACGCCGCCGTCGAGCGCGCCGGCCCCCGTGCCCGCCCGCCACGAGGCCGAGGCGCAATGGGGCCGCGCGGTCGAGCCCGACACGACGCTGCTCTTCCGCTATTCGGCGCTCACCTTCAACGGCCATCGCATCCACTACGACCAACCCTATGCGCGCAACGAGGAAGGCTATCGCGACCTGGTGGTGCACGGGCCGCTGACCGCCACTTTGCTGCAGCAATTGGCGCTGCAGCAGGGCGGCGGCAGGCGGCTCGCGCAGTTCGAGTTCCGCGGCGTGAGCCCGCTCTTCGTCGATCGCGGCTTCCGCATCGAGGGCCAGTCGCTGCCGGATGGCAAGCTGGCGCTGTGGGCGCGCGGTCCCGACGGCGAGCTCTCGATGTCGGCCAGCGCGGCCTTCGACTGAGGCGGCACGCGCCGCCGCATGCATCCACATCCGCATTCCATCGATCGCAAGAAACAAGCAATCAAGCAAGAAGCAAGGAGCAAAGAGATATGGCACAGCACATGAGCGGACCGGCGAGCCTCGAAGGCCAGGTCGCGCTGATCACCGGCGGCGCGGGCGGCATGGGCCGCGCGATCTCGCTGGCCTTCAAGGCCGCGGGCGCGAAGGTCGTCGCCACCGACCGCGCCGAGCACGAGGACATCGGCCCTGGCATCGACTACCGCCGCTACGACGTCACCTCCAGGGCCGAGACCGACCGGGTCATCGACGCGGTGATCGCCGAACACGGCAAGGTCGACCTGCTGGTGCTGTGCGCCGGCATCATCGCGCGCACCCCGCTTGGCGACAGCACCGACGAGGAATGGGATTCGATCATGTCGGTCAATGTGCGCGGGGTGGTCAATCCGGCGCGCAAGCTGTTCCCGCTGATGTGCCAGCGCGGCTTCGGCAAGATGCTCGCCGCCGGTTCGATCGCCGCGAAGAACGGCGGCGTGGCCTCGGGCCCGGCCTACGTGGCGTCGAAGGCTGCGGTGCACGGCATGATGCGCTGGGTCGCCAAGGCCGGCGCGCCGCACGGCGTGTATGCCAACGTGCTGGCACCCGGACCGGTCGAGACGGCCATGTGGGCCAATGTCACCGGCAGCGCGGCGCCCTCGGCCAATGCCACCGTGCCGCTGGGCCGCTACGGCAATGCGGAGGACATCGCCCAGGCCGCGCTCTTCCTCTGCTCGCCGGCATCCAACTGGATCACCGGCACCTCGCTGGACATCAGCGGCGGCATGTGGATGGACTGACGAGGGCTCACCGCATGGCAGCAGCAGAAGCAACGCAGTCGCAGCCGGTCATCGGCTTCATCGGCCTGGGCGTGATGGGCGGACCGATGTGCCGCAACATGGCGCAGAAGCACGCGGGCGATGTCATCGCCTTCGACATGAGCGCGGCGGCCTTCGAGTCGCTGGCCGGCACCAAGGCACGGCGGGTCGAGTCGCCGGCCGACGTCGCGGCGCAGGCCGACGTGGTCTTCCTGTCGCTGCCCGGCGGGCCGCAGGTCGAGCAGGTCTGCCTCGGCCCTCAGGGCCTGGCGAATGGCGCGCGCCGTCCGCAGGTGATCGTCGACCTGAGCACCACCACGGTGGCCAGCGCGCGCCAGACCGCCGAGCGGCTGGCCGGCCTCGGCATCGAATTCGCCGATGCGCCGGTGGCGCGCACCCGCGAGGCGGCGCAGCGCGGCGAGCTCAGCATCATGGTGGGCGCATCCGAGGCGCTGTTCGCGCGCATCGAGCCGCTGTTGCGCTACATCGGCTCGGACGTCACCCGCTGCGGCGAGGTCGGCTGCGGCCAGGTGGTCAAGCTGATCAACAACGCGCTGGTCTTCGAGCACACGATGGCGCTGGCCGAGATGATGGTGGCCGGCGAGCGCGCCGGCGTGCAGCCTGCGGTGCTGCTCGATGCGGTATCGAAAGGCTCGGGCGACAGCTTCGTCTTGCGCAACCACGGCCGCAAGGCGATGCTGCCGCGGCAGTTCCCTGACAAGGCCTTCCCGCCCGAATACGCGCTGAAGGACATCGGCTACATGCTCGAGCTGGCGGCGCAGGTCGGCGTCGCGGCGCATGTCACCCAACTGGCCCAGCGCTACTACAGCGCCACTGCCAGCCAGGGCTGGAGCGGGCGCTACTTCCCGGCGGTGATCGAGCTGATCGACCGCAACCTGGGGCCGGCCGCGGCGCGCTGAACCCATGTCCGACCTCCTTGGCCTGGTCTGGGCCGGCATCGTCAGCGGATCGCTCTATGCGATGGGCGCGATCGGCATCGTGCTGATCTACAAGAGCTCGAACGTCGTCAACTTCGCGCATGGCAACCTGGCGGGGCTGGCGGCCTTCCTGGTCTTCGGCTTCACTGCCGGCACCTTCGCCAGCATCCCGTGGGTGGCTGCGGTGCTGGTCACTCTGGTGATCATGGTCGCGGCGATGGCGCTGAGCTACTTCCTGATCGCACCCCTGGTCTTCAAGTCGGACCTCACCAGCACCATCGCGACGCTCGGCGTCGGCCTGGTGGTGCAGGGCATCACCCAGCTGATGTTCGGCTCCAACGTGGTCTCGCTCGACCTGCCCCTGCCCAAGTGGCGCGCGCAGCTGGGACCGCTGCAGATCACTTCCTACGACCTGGCGGTGCTGGGCGTCACCGCGCTGGCGGTCGGGCTGCTCTATCTGCTGATCGAACGCACGCGCATCGGCATCGCCTTTCGCGCGGTGTCGCAGAACCCCTTCGCCAGCCGGGTCTGCGGGCTCAACCTGCGAGGGGTGCATGTGTTCTCGTGGGTGGTGGCGGGCCTGCTCGGCGTGGCGGCCTCGCTGCTGATCGTGCCGACCACCTTCCTGTCGTCGACCAGCGTGGCGTCCTTCATGCTGCAGGCCTTCGCGGCGGCGGTGGTGGGGGGCTTCAGCAGCCTGCCGGGCGCGGTGGTGGGCGGCATCTTCATCGGCGTGCTGATGAACCTGCTGTCCTTCTACGTCTCGGCCGAGTTCAACAACACCTATGTGCTGGTGACGATCCTGCTGGTGCTCAATGCCTTCCCGAAGGGCGTGCTGTCGATTCGCGGAGGCGCCCGTGTCTAGCCTGCCGATCCCACCCCATGCGGCGTCCGCCGCAAGCGCCGATCCGCAGGCGCCGCAGGCCGCATCGCTCGCCGAAGGCCGCCAGCGCCTGCGCCGCCTGGCCAGCGTGCTGGGCCTGTTGGTGCTGGTGCTGCTGCCGCTGATCTCGGGCGGCGGCTACTGGACCTTCACGCTGGGCGTCTGCTTCGCCAACGCCATCGCGATCATCTCGGTGAGCTTCCTGGTGCGCTACGGCGGCGAGGTCTCGATCGGCCACGGCGTCTTCGTCGCGGCCGGCGCCTACACGGTGGCCATCGTCGAGAAGTACCTGGGCCTCTCGCTCTTGGCCAGCCTGCCGCTGGCGGCGCTGGTGGGCGGCCTGCTCGGCATGGTCTTCGCGTTCCCGTCGCGCCATTTGTCGGGCATCTACCTGGCGGTCGCGACGATGGCGCTGGCACTGGCACTGCCCGAACTGCTGCTGCACTTCTCGGCCGTGTCGGGCGGCTACGAAGGCCTCTACGTGAAGCTCGATGCGCTGCCCGGCATGGCGAAGAATCTGCAGCGCTACTACCTGCCGCTGGTGGGGCTGGTGGTGGTCGCGCTGCTGCTGCGCCAGTTCCGCCGCTCGCGCCAGGCGATGGCGCTGCTGCTGATCCGCACCTCGGCGCATGCGGCCGAATCCTTCGGCGTGCGCCGCAGCTGGGCCCGGCTGTCCTGCATGGCGCTGAGCGCCGCCATCGCAGCGATCGGCGGCGCGCTGCTGGCATTCAGCTCGTCGACGGTGTCGCCCAACAGCTTCACGCTGTGGACCTCGATCTTCCTGCTGGTCGGCTCGGTGGTCAGCCTGCATTCGATGAGCGTTGCCGGCAGCCTGGTCGGCGGGGTGTTCCTGACGCTGATGCCGCTGCTGCTGGCGGGTGCCGGCGACTGGATCCCGATCCTCTACGGCACGGCGCTGCTGGCGGTGGTGCTGGGCGTGAACGCGCTGCCGGCGAAGCTGCGGGCCCGGCTCGAAGGAGGGCATGCATGAGCCCGACGATCGTTCGTGAAGCCGATGCACCGGCGGTGATCGATCGTGGCGCTGAAGCGCAATCGCCATCGCTGGTGGTCGACGGCCTGGCCCTGGCCTTTGGCGGCAACCAGGTGCTGCAAGGCATCAGCCTGCAATTGCGTGCCGGCGAGATCACCGGGCTGATCGGGCCCAACGGCGCTGGCAAGACCAGCTTCTTCAATTGCCTGACCGGCCTCTACGCGCCGCAGCAGGGGCGGCTGCAGCTCGGCGCGGTGCGGCTGGAAGGCATCGCGCCGCCGGCGCGGGCGGCGCTGGGCTTCTCGCGCAGCTTCCAGCATGTGGCCTTGTGCCCGGAGCTGAGCATCGTCGAGAACGTGATGATCGGGCTCGACAGGCAATCGGCGGCCGGCTGGCTCGATGCCTTCCTGCCTTTTGCGGGCGGGCGGCGCGAGCGGACGCGTAACCGCGAACTGGCACTTGCCGCGCTGGCCCGTCTCGGCATCGCCCAGATGGCCGACGAGGCGCCGCTGAGCCTGCCGCCGGGCGTGCTGCGGCTGGCCGAGATCGCTCGCGCCATCGCCGGCGAGCCGCGCGTGCTGCTGCTCGACGAGCCGGCGGCCGGATTGAATTCCGTCGAGACCCACGACCTGTCGACCGCGCTGATGCGCCTTCGTTCGCCGCAGCTGGTGATGGTGGTGGTGGAGCACGACATGGACCTGATCATGGAAGTCTGCGACGCCATCCACGTGCTCAACGTCGGGCGGCTGCTGGCTTCGGGCAGCCCGGCCGAGGTCCGCGCCAATCCGGAGGTGGTGCGCGTCTACCTGGGGGAAGAGGATGACTGAGTCCGCCCTCCTGCGCGTCGAGCAGCTGACGGTGCGCTACGGCGCCGGGCCGGTGGTGCACGGCGTCGACCTGGCGATGGCCGGCGGCACGGTCGCGGCGCTGCTGGGCGCCAACGGTGCCGGCAAGTCGAGCACGCTGCGCGCCATCGCCGGTCTGGAGCCGGCCCAGGGGCGGGTGCACTTCGACGGGCAGGACATCAGCGGCTGGTCGTCGGCGCAGCGCTTCAAGGCCGGCATCGCCTACGTGCCCGAAGGCCGCGCGATCGTGGCCGACCTGTCGGTGGCCGACAACCTCACCTTGGGCTCCTACTTCGTCGACGCGGCGACCCGCACGCGGCGGCGCGCGATGGTGCTCGAGTTTTTCCCCGAGATCGCCAACCGGCTGAAGTCGCCCGCCGGTCTGCTGAGCGGCGGCGAGCAGCAGATGCTGGCGATCGGCCGCGGCCTGATGTCGGCGCCGCGCCTTCTGCTGCTCGACGAGCCTTCGCTCGGCCTGGCGCCGCTGCTGGTGGCGCGGGTCTACGAAAGGCTGGCGCTGATCCAGAAGGAGCAGCGCCTCTCGGCCCTTCTGGTCGAGCAGAGCTTCCATGCGGCCGCCAAGCTGGCCTCGCATGCCTGGGTGATGCGCCATGGCCATGTGGTCGGCGAGCTCGACGCGCAGGCGCTGCGCACCCGCGAGGGACGCCAGCGCGCCATCGACGCCTACCTGGGCGCGCGCCATGCCGAAGCGGCCGCCGCTTGACCCGCAAGAAAAGAGGAACGCGAGCAATGACTCTTGAACTGCAGGGCGAGGTGATCGCCACCGGACTGCGCTTTCCCGAAGGCCCGATCGCGATGCCCGACGGCAGCGTGCTGGTGGCCGAGATCGAGGGCGGCCGGTTGGTGCGCGTGTCGCCCAAGGGCGAGCTGGAGGTGGTCGCCGAACTCGGCGGCGGACCCAACGGCGCGGCGATCGGGCCCGACGGCCATTGCTATGTCTGCAACAACGGCGGCTTCAACTGGCGCACCGATGCCGGCTTCACGCGGCCCACCGGCGCCGCGGCCGACTACCAGGGCGGTGCGATCCAGCGCGTCGACCTGGCGAGCGGCGCGGTAGAGACGCTCTACACCCACTGCGACGGCATCCGGCTGCACGGACCGAACGACATCGTCTTCGATGCCGAGGGCGGCTTCTGGTTCAGCGACTTCGGCAAGACCTTCGAAGACCGCATCGTGCGCGGCGCCGTCTACTACGCGCGCACCGACGGCAGCTTCATCCGCCGTGCCGCGCATCCGGTGCTGACGCCCAATGGCGTGGGGTTGTCGCCGGACGGCCGCACGCTCTACGTGAGCGAGACCGAGACCAGCCGGCTCTGGTCCTATCCGGTGCTCGGCGCCGGCCAGCTGGGGCAGGCGCCCTGGCCGTCGCCCAATGGCGGCACGCTGGTGCACGGGCTGCCGGGCTTCCAGCGCTTCGATTCGCTGGCAGTCGAAGAGGGCGGCAACATCTGCGTCGCGACCCTGGTGCGAGGCGGCATCAGCGTTTTCTCGCCGGCCGGCGAACTGCTGGAGTTCCACGCGGCGCCCGAAGGCTATTGCACCAACATCTGCTTCGGCGGCGCCGACCGCCGCACCGCCTTCATCACCCTGTCGGGCCATGGCCAGCTGTTCGCGGCGCGCTGGCCGCGCCCGGGCCTTGCCCTCGCCGCCTGAACCTCCAACCCCGAGCCACACCACCATGCACGACAAAGTCCAGGATCCCGCACGGCGCCGCCTGCTTCATGCGGGCGCAGCCACCCTTGCCGCCACCGCCGTGCTCGGCCCCTTTGGCGCCGCCTCGGCGGAAGAAGCCTGGCCCAACCGGCCGCTGCGCATCATCGTGCCCTATGCCGCCGGACAGGGCGCCGACGTGCTGATGCGGCTGATGGCGCGCGAGCTGTCGCAGAGCCTCAACCAGAGCATCGTGGTCGAGAACCGCGGCGGCGCCGGCGGCAACATCGGGGTCGCCACAGCGGCACGCTCCGCGCCCGATGGCTACACCTTCGTGCTCGGCACCAATGCGACGCATGCGGCCAACGAGTTCCTCTATTCGTCGCTCGGCTTCAATCCCTCGGCCGACTTCGACGGCGTGGCGATGCTGGGGCTGCTGCCGATGGTCTTCGTCACCTCGGCGCCCGACATTCCCGCCAATGGCGTGGCGCAACTGATCGCCCAGTCGCGCGCCAAGCCCAATGCCCTCAACGTCGGACTTCCGAGCACCACTGCCAATGTGGTGCTGGCGCAATTCGTCAAGACGGCCCAGTCGCCGCTCTTCGGCGTCAAGTACAAGTCTTCGGGCCAGTCGATGGCCGATGTGCTCGGCGGCCAGATCCCCCTGGCGATCGACACGGTCACCGCTGCCCGCTCGCAGATCTCCAGCGGCAAGCTGCGCGCGGTCGGCATCACCTCGGCCAAGCCGAGCGAGATGCTGCCTGGCGTGAAGTCGGTGGCCGAGCAGGGCGTGCCGGGCTTCGAGGTGGTGGCCTGGGATGCATTGTTTGCGCCCCGCGGCACGCCGCCCGAGGTGATCCGCAAGATGAGCGAGCACATCCAGCGCGCCCAGCAGCAAGCCGAGATGCGCGCCCGCATGCTCGACATCGGCGTCGAGCCGCTCACCATGTCTCCCTCTCAGCTGGATGCCTTCGTCAAGACCGAGCGATCCAAGTGGGGAGAGATCATCAAGTTGGCGGACATCAGCGTCGACTGAGGTGAAGCACGGGACCAAGGCCCTATTCTCATTTTTTAAAGAATGCATTCTGCATTTCATAGCAACCAAGGAGTATCAGCTTGAGCAACGCAACCATCGACACCAGCCCCGCCCAATCGGACGTGGGCAACGCCCCCGCCGAGGGCCTCATCACCGACAAGGCCATCGCCGATGCCAAGGCCATGATCGGCCTGCACCTGCGGCCCGAAGGTCCCTACCTGCAGGACGCCACGGCCGACACCATGCGCAACTGGTGCAACGGCATCGGCGACCTGAATCCGCTCTACCGCGACATCGGCTATGGCTCCGGCACCCGCTTCGGTTCGATGCTGGGTCACCCGATGTTCCCGATGGCATTCGGCTGGCTGGGCCGCACCCGCTGGGGCCTGCCGGGCGTGCACGGCTTCTATGCCGGCAACGACTGGGAACTGTTCCGCCATGTGCGCCCGGGCGACCGGATCAGCGCCATCGAGCGGGTGGTCGGCGTCGAGGTCAAGGAGAGCAAGTTCTCCGGCCGCCTGGTGCTGCAGTATGTGGAGGCCTGCTACTACAACCAGCGCAGCGAGCTGGTGGCGCGCGGCCTCGGCACCTGCACCCGCCACGAGCGCAAGGCGGCGCGCGACACCGGCAAGTACAAGGAGATCACGCAGCACGAATACACCAACGAGGAGCACGACCGCATCGACCAGATGGTGCTCGACGAGGTGAAGAACATCCGCGGCGCGGCGGTGCGCTACTGGGAAGACGTGAAGGAAGGCGAGGAGCTGCCGACCATCGCCCGCGGCCCGCTGTCGCTGATGGACACGATGGGCTTCCTGGTCGGCTGCGGCCGCGGCCACACGCATGGCGTGGTGCTGCAGGCGGCAGTGAAGCACCCGGGGCATTTCTTCCGCAATCCGGAGGCCGGCGGCGGGGTCGAGTACACCGGCATCGGCCATCACCGCGAGTCGGTGGCCAAGGAAGTCGGCGTGCCCGGCACCTACGACTACGGCCCGCAGCGCTCGGCCTGGATGTGCTCGCTGATCACCAACTGGATGGGCGACGCCGGCGTGATCAAGCGTGTGCGCACCGAGATGCGGCGCTTCAACATCGTCGGCGACACCACCTTCTGCAAGGGCAAGGTCGTGCGCAAGTACATCAAGGACAAGGTGGCGCTGGTGGACATCGAGATCGCGGCCGAGAACCAGCGCGGCGAAGTCACGACGCCGGGCATCGCGACGGTGGCGCTGCCTTCGCGCGATGTCAGCCTGCCCACCTTCATCGACGGCTCGGGCATCGACCTCGAACTGCCGGTGGTTCGCTGAGCGCCGGCTTCCCTTGCGCGAAAGAGCCCCCATGCCCTTCCAACAAGAAGCGACAACGCCGCCAGACCAGCCGCTCTCGGGCTGCAGGGTCGTCGAGCGCTCGCGCACGGTGGCGGCCGCCTATGCGGGACGCCTGCTGGCGGCGATGGGCGCGGACGTCCTCATGCTCGAGCCGCCGACCGGATCGCCGCTGCGAAGGGCACCGCCCTTCGTCGACGAGACCGCTGCCGGCGAGCAGGGCGCCGAGAGCGCGCTCTTCGCCTATCTCTCGCTCCGAAAGCGCAGCCTGGTCTGCGACACCGGAGATGCGGCCGGCCGCGCACTGCAGGCGCGCGAATTGGCGCGCGCCGACATCCTCATCGACGACACCCCGGTGCGCGAGCGCGCGGCCGCGGGACTGGCGCCGCAGGAGATCGCCGAGCGGCATCCGCAGCTGGTGCATCTCAGCGTCCTGCCCTTCGGCGCCAGCGGACCGAAGGCCGACTGGGACGGCGAGGAGATCAACCTGATGCATGCGGGCGGCGAAGGCTTCCTGCTGCCCAACGGCCTGTCGAACGAACTCTTCCCGGAACGCGCGCCGCTCAAGATCTACGGCCACTTCGCCGGCTACCAGGCCGGCAGCCTGGCGGTGACCAGCGCGCTGGCCGCCTGGTGGGCGGTGCCGGAGGCGGGCGGCCAGTTCGTCGACGTGTCGGTGCAGGACGCGATGCTCGCGGTCGGCGCCTTCGCGCTGCAGCGGCTGGGCGACGGCTCGCTCGAGCATCGCACCACCCGGAGCTTCCGCTACGGCGGCGTGTTCCGCACATTGGATGGCTATCTGGAACTGCTGACGCTGGAAGACCGCCAGTGGGGCGCGCTGGTCGAACTGCTCGGCCGTCCCGACTGGGCCACCGGCGATGCCATGCGCGATCCGCTCGAGCGCAGCCGGCGCGGCGACTGGATCAATGGCCACATCCGCGAGTGGATGGCCCGGCACAGCGTCGAGGACATCGTGCGCCGGGCCCAGGAGCTCGGCGTGCCGGCGGCCAAGTACCGCTCGCCGATGGAAGTGAGCCAGGGCGAGCACGAGCGCGCGCGCGGGCTCTTCACCGAGGCGACGCTTCCGGACGGGCGCGCGGTGGAGGTGCTGGTGGCGCCGTTCCAGTTTCGCTGCACGCCCTTGAAGGGCGGCGGCCGGGTGCCCGCGTTGGGCGAAGAGGCCAAGGAGACGACACGATGACGAGCCGCTTGGCCGATCCGATTTCAAGCGCCGTGCCGGCGCAGCGCGCCTATGCCCCGGCAACCCGCGCTCGCGCGCCGTTGGCCGGCGTGCGCATCGCCGATTTCACGATCCATGCGGCGGGCCCCTTCGCGACGCACATGCTCTCGCAGCTGGGCGCGCAGTGCATCAAGATCGAAAGCCTCAGCCGGCCCGACGCCTTCCGCAAGCCGCATGCGGTCTATGGCCGCATGCAGGCCGCGACCTTCGACCAGGTCTCCGCGAACAAGCTGTCGGTGCGGCTGAACCTGAAGCAGCCCGAGGCGGTCGCGCTCGCCAAGCGGATCGTCGCGCTGTCCGACATCGCGGCCGAGAGCTTCAGGCCGGGCGTGATGAAGCGACTGGGCCTCGGCTTCGAAGCGCTGCGCGAAGCCAAGTCCGACATCGTGCTGCTGTCGCTTTCTTCTTGCGGGCAGAGCGGGCCGGATTCGCATTTCGCCGGCTACGCGCCGCTCTTCGGCGCCTGGGGCGGACTCGGCTGGATGAGCGGCTACGGCGACGGGCCGCCGGTCGAGATGCGCCATGTGATGGACCATGCGGCCGGCATGCATGCGACCGCCGCCACGCTGGCCGCGCTGCACCAGCGCCGGCGCACCGGTCGGGCCCAGCATGTGGACCTGGCGGCGCGCGAAGTGGCGTCCGCGATGATCGGCGACGCGCTGGTCCAGGCCAGCCGCGGCCATGAGCCGCAACGGCCCGGCAACGGCGATCTGGCGATGGCGCCGCACGGCGTCTATCCGACGGCCGAGCCGGATCGCTGGCTGACGCTGGCGGTGCGCGACGATGCCGAATGGCTGTCGCTGCTGCGGGTGCTGGATCGCGAAGACTTCGCTCGCGATGCCCGCTTCGTCGACGCCGCTGCGCGCGGCCGGCATGCTGCGGCGCTCGACGCCCTGCTCGCCGAATGGCTCGCGGCCAGGCCGGCCGACGCCACGGCGGCGCGGCTGCAGCAGGCCGGCGTCTGCGCTCATGTATCGTGGAACATGCAGGACATGGCGGATGACCGACACTTGCGCGAACGCGGTGCGCTGGTCGAGGTCAGCGCCGACGACATACCCAGGCGGCTCGCGGTCGGCGCGCCGGCCCGCTTCTCGCGGACCGACGACGTGGGCATCCGCCGCCTCACGCCCGCGCTGGGCCAGGACGAGGACTATGTCTTCGGCGAACTGCTCGGTCTCGATTCGGCGAGCCGTGCCGACCTGGAACGCCGCGAGGTGATCCTCTGACGAATATGCGCAAATGAAAAGGAGAGCTTGAATGAGCGAGTCGATCTATCTGGTGCTCGACATGGAGAACGACCTGGTCCATGCGGACGGGCCCAACGGCAAGGCCGCCTACGGCGAGCAGGTGCGCGGGCGCCGCATCATCGAGAACACCCGCGCGGCGATCGACAAGGCGCGCGCCGCGGGCGTGGCCATCGGCTTCGTGCGGGTCGGCTTCTCGCCGGACTACCGCGAGTGCCCGCCGGATTCGCCGATCTTCTCGGGGGCCCGCAAGAACGGCATCTTCAAGCTGGGCGGCTGGGGCACCGAGGTGCATCCGGACCTGGGCATGCAGCCGGGCGACTTCGACATCGTCAAGCATCGGGTGAGCCCTTTCTACAGCACCAGCCTCGAAGCCATACTGCGTGCGCGCGGCATACGGCGCATCTATTGCTCGGGCATCTCGACCAATGCGGTGGTCCAGGCCACGGTGCGCGACGGCCACGATCGTGACTACGAAATGGTCGTCCTCGAAGACTGCTGCTGCGGCCTGTCGAGCGAGGAACACGAAGGCGCGATCCAGAGCCTTCGCCGTTTCTGCCGCCTGAGCAGCTCGCAGGAAGTGGTCTTCGAATGAGCGAGGCAGTGACCGTTCCCGCGCTGGCGCGCAGCCTTCTTTTCGTACCGGGCCACAAGCCGGAGCGCTTCGACAAGGCCGTCGCAAGCGGCGCGCACGAAGTCATCCTCGACCTGGAAGACGCGGTAGCCCCGGCCGCCAAGGTCGAGGCCCGCGCGAGCGTCGCGGCCTGGCTCGCAGCCTCGCCGTCGCACCGGGCCTTCGTGCGCATCAACGCGATGGGCACCGAATGGCACGAGGACGACCTGCGCATGCTGCAGGGCGCGTCGGCCCATGCCGGCCTGATGTTGCCGAAGGCCGAGGCCGGTTCGCTGGCGCCAAGCACGAAGGCATTGCCGGGCCGCCGCGTGATTGCGCTGCTCGAGACGGTGGCCGGCTACATCGAGCTCGAACGGATCGTCCGTATCGCCGGCCTGGAGCGAATCGCCTTCGGCAGCGTGGATTTCGCCAGCGAGAGCGGCATCGCCGACGAGGGCGACGCCATGACCGGCGTTCGTACGCACATCGTTCTGCATTCGCGCCATGCCGGTCTGGCTGCGCCCATCGATGGCGTGAGCGTCGAATTCAGCGATCAGGCACGCATGTGCGCCGACGCCCTGCGGTCGCGGCAGTTGGGCTTTGGCGGAAAGCTCTGCATCCATCCGAACCAGGTGCGCCCGGTGAACGAGGCCTTCCTGCCGACCGCCCAGGAGCGGCAATGGGCAGCGCGCGTGATCGCCGCCTTCGAGGCCAGCCGGGGCGCGGCCACGGCGGTGGACGGCAAGATGATCGACAAGCCGGTGGTCGAACAGGCGCGGCGTATCGTCGCCGAAAGCCCGCCGGACGCCGCCGCGTAGAATCGCCGCGAGGGTGGCTCGCGGGAAAGCAGGCCGATACGACACCGACGCACTGCCGCCCGGGCAGGTGAGGCAGTGCCAATCAGGCTGCATCAGATGGACTATCGAACCAAGGAAGAGCAGGTCGCCGACTACCTGCGCGAGCGGATCATCTCCGGCGTGTACCCACGCGGCTCTCGCCTGAAGCAGGCCGAGATCGCCGAGCACCTGCATCTCAGCATCACGCCCGTTCGCGAGGCCTTGCGGCTGCTCGAGGCCGAGGGCTACGTCAACGGCGATTCGTACCGGGGCGCCCGGGTAGTGCCCTTCGACGCGGCGGCCTCCGGCGAGATCCTCAACCTGCGGCTGATGCTCGAGGCCCAACTGGTGCGAGGCGCCATCGACAAGGTGACGTCGCAGGACATCGCGGAGTTGCGCGCGCTCGGCGACGAATTCGCCGAGGCCTTCCGGAGCGGCGACCGGGCCATCGCGCGCGGCGTCAACTACCGCTTTCATCGCCGGCTCTACGACTGCGCGCAGATGCCGCAGACGCAGCACTTCGTGCAGATCCTCTGGGCGCGCTATCCCTTCGACCTGATCAATGCGGTGCAGGGCCGAGGCGACGACGCGATCAAGGAACACGACGAGATCCTGGAGGCGCTCACCACCGGCGACGCGACCGCCGCGATGCTGGCGATGCGCAAGCACATCGAATCGGGCTGGGCGGTTTTGAAGTCTGTCTAGCGTTGGGTGCCAAGTCGCGCGTGCCTACGCGCCCTGGAGGAGGGGAGCGCAAGGCGTTCCAGTCGTCACAAAGAAATACGCTAACGGGCTAAAGCTTATTGTTGGTGGCGGGGTGGGGTGTTATTCACTATCGCGCTCAAGCCGTTAGCGTATTAGATACGTGCTGGAGCGCCGAACCCAGGCCCGAACTCAGCCGTCGACCTGCAAGCTCGGCGCCCCGATCTCCTCTCACTGCCGCAGATAGCGCAGGTGCGTCGCCGCCGGACCATCGGTCACCCTGTCGATGCGAAACCGTGTCAGCGCATCCGGCAGGTTCTCGAAGAGACGCCGCCCGCCACCGAACAGCACCGGCGCCAGCGCAATCTCCAGCTCATCGATCGCACCCAGCCTCAGGTATTGCTGGATCACGTCCGCCCCGCCGGCGATGCGGATGTCACGGTCCCCCGCAGATTCCCTGGCCAGTTGCAGGGCGCGTTCAGGCCCGTCGTTGACGAAGTGGAAGGTCGTGCCGCCGGGGCGCACCCAGGGCTCGCGCCTCTCGTGGGTCAGCACATAGACCGGCGTGTGGAAGGGTGCGTCCTCGGGCCATGCGACTTCGCCCTGGTCGAACATCCTCTTGCCCAAAATACTGGCGCCGATGCGCTCGACCGTGCTGCGCACCATGTCGTTGATGGGGCCGGTCTCTCCTCCCGGGCCGGCCTTCAGGACGTTCTCGCGGAAGTATTGCTGGTTGAAGATCCAACTCATCATCGCGCCCCATTTGGCGCCCCAGTTCTTGTATTCAGGGTTGTCCATGGTCATGCCTTCAGGGGCCAGGTAGCCATCGAGGCTGAGCCCGATGTTGACGAATACTTTGCTCATGGATGTCCTTTGCGGGTTGCGATTGGGCAGTTATTGTGTACGGCGTACACAACTATATCGCCGGAGCGAGAAATGCTTCGATGCGAGTCATCCGGCCTCCGGGTTTCGCGCCCGTGAGCCCAGGTAGTCCAGCAAGGACCTCGCCGGCATCGGCAGCCCTTTCTCGTCCCGATGGCAGAGCACGAAGCGCCGTTCGGCCCAGGGCTCCGCGAGAGCGACCGCCCGCAGTCCTTCAGAGCGCTGCCGGTCCGCCACCTCCCTCGGAATGACCCCGATCGCGAGGCCGGCGCGCACCACGCCGATCGCGGCCTCGAAGTTGGCAACGATGATCCGGTGGATGAGCGTGCGGCCCGACAACGCGGCCGCCCGCTGCAGCGTGAGCCTGAGGGCGCTGCCGATCGGCAGGCCGACATGCTCGTAGGCGAGCGTTTCCTCGAAGCGCACCGACTTGCGCGATGCCAGCCGATGCCCCTGAGGCACCACGATGCAGAGGTGATCGCTGCGGTAGGGGCGGGCCTGCAGAGTGCCGAGATCGGCCGCGTCCCAGCACACGCCGATCGAGGCCAGCCCATCGCGCACGCCTGCGACCACGTCCGGGCTCAACCGTTCCTCGAAGTCGACCTGGATGGTGCGGTGCGCCGGCTGCTTCAGGAAGGAGGCCACGTCGTTCGCCAGCGATCCCGCCATGGTCGAGATGCTCGCGAGGATGCGGACCTGGCCGTGCGCGCCCGACAGATAGCTCTGCATGTCGCGCTCGATGCGCGCCGCGCCGTCGAGCATGCCGCGCGCATGTTCCAGCAGGGTCTGGCCGGCCGCCGTGGGCATCACGCCATGGCGCTTGCGCACCAGCAAAGGCGTTCGCAGCTGGTCCTCGAGCTGGGCCAGCCGCTTGCTGATGGCCGAGCCGGCAATCGCCGCCTCGTCGCCGGCGCGCGCCATGCTCCCGGTGTCGCAAACCAGCACGAAGAGTCGAAGGGTGGTGAGGTCGAGGTCGCGCATGATGTTCCCAATCGGAATTCAGAGCTTCCAAAATAGCTACGCTTGCTCTTTCCGGAAATTCTAGACTGCGCACCAGTCGATTTCCAGGAGACAAAGCATTGACCAGTTCCCTTGACCTGCCGCGGCGGGTCGTGATCCGCGAGGTCGGCCTGCGCGACGGCCTGCAGATCATCCCGCGCGTGCTTCCCACCGCCGACAAGATCCAATGGATCCGCGATGCCCACGCAGCGGGCCAGCGCGAGATCGAGGTCGGCTCCTTCGTGCCCGCCCGCCTGCTGCCGCAGCTGGCCGACACGGCGGAGCTGGTTGCCTTCGCGAAGACCTTGCCGGGTCTCAAGGCCTCGGTGCTGGTGCCCAACCTCAAGGGCGCGGAGCGCGCCATCGATTGCGACGCCGACCTGATGCTGCTGCCGCTGTCGGCCAGCCATGCGCACAGCCTGGCCAACCTGCGCAAGACGCCGGACGAAGTCATTGCCGAGATCGCACGCATCCGCGATCTGCGCGATGCGCGAGGCGCGCGGACACGGATCGAGGTCGGCATCAGCACCGCCTTCGGTTGCACCATCCAGGGCCGCGTCGAGCCGGCCGAGGTGCTGCGCCTGGTCAAGGCCGCGCTCGCCGCTGGCGCCGAGGCGATCGGCCTGGCCGACACCGTGGGCTATGCCGACCCGGCAATGGTCCGCTCGCTGTTCGAACTGGTGCTGCCGGCTGCCGAGGGCAAGCTCGATTGCGCCCACTTCCACGACACCCGCGGGCTGGGACTGGCCAACGCCCTTGCGGCGCTTCAACTGGGTGTCGGCCGCTTCGATGCCTGCCTGGCGGGCATTGGCGGCTGCCCGCATGCGCCCGGCGCCAGCGGCAACGTGTCGACGGAAGACCTTGCCTACATGCTCGCCAGCATGGGCATCGAGACGGGACAGGACATCGAGGCCCTGCTGGCCCTGCGCACCAGGGTCGCAAGCTGGCTGGAGGGAGAGACCCTGCACGGCAGCCTCTGGCGCGCCGGACTTCCGAAGACGATGCAGAAGGAGCAAGCCGCATGAACGAGAAAGACCAGGCGGCGCAGCCGCTGAAGGGCCTGCGCGTCGTCGAGTTCACCCACATGGTGATGGGCCCCACCTGCGGCATGGTGCTGGCCGACCTGGGCGCAGAGGTCATCAAGGTCGAGCCGGTGAATGGCGATCACAGCCGTCGCCTGGTCGGCGCGGGCGCGGGCTTCTTCCCCATGTTCAATCGCAACAAGAAGAGCATCGGAATCGACCTGCACACCGAGGAAGGTGCCGAGACCGCCCGGCGGCTTTCCGCCACCGCCGATGTGGTGGCCGAGAACTTCAAGCCGGGCACGATGGCCAAGTACGGCCTCGACTACGCATCGCTCGCGAAGGTGAATCCACGCATCATCTACGCGAGCCACAAGGGCTTCCTGCCGGGCCCCTACGACCACCGCACCGCGCTCGACGAGGTGGTGCAGATGATGGGCGGACTCGCCTACATGACCGGGCGGCCCGGCGATCCACTGCGCGCCGGCACCAGCGTCAACGACATCATGGGTGGCCTGTTCGGTGCGATCGCGGTGCTGGGCGCGCTGATCCAGCGCGGCATCACCGGCAAGGGCATGGAGATCCAGTCGGCGCTCTACGAGAACAACGTCTTCCTCATGGGGCAGCACATGCTTCAGTTCGCGGTCACCGGCAGGCATCCGGCACCGATGCCCGCGCGCGACAACCCCTGGGCCGTCTACGACGTGTTCACCGTCAAGGACGGCGAGCAGATCTTCCTGGCTGCGGTGAGCGATGCCCAATGGCAGGTCTTCTGCGACGCGCTCGGCTTCGCCGACCTGAAGGCCGAGCCCGCCCTGGCCACCAACAACCAGCGCGTGGCGCATCGGCCCCGGCTCATCCGAACCATCGGCGAGCGCATCGCGGGGCTGGGCGCCGCCGAAATCGCAGAGACGATGGAACGCGCCGGCCTGCCGTTCGCGCCGATCCGCAAGCCCGAGGACCTGTACGACGACGAGCACCTCCTTGCCACCGGCGGGCTGGCCGACATGCGCTTGTCGGACGGCCCGAGGGCAGGGGAGACGGTCAAGACCGCACTGTTCCCGTTCACGCTGGAAGGCCGCCGGCTCGGCGTTCGCATGAGCCCGCCGCGACTTGGCGAGCACACCCTCGAACTGCTGCGCGATATCGGCCACAGCGACGCGGACATCGAAGCGCTGCGTTCGCGCAAGGTGGTGGCCTGAGCGCGCGCACATCAAAACAAAAGCAAGGAGACATTCATGGACCATCCCATCGATCGCACATCCGTTTCCCGCCGCTCGATGCTGGCGACCGCACTGGCGGCGCTGGCCACCGGGCCGCTGTCGCTCGCTGCCCGCGCGCAATCCGGAACGATCCGGATCATCCTGCCGAACGCGGCGGGCTCGGGCGTCGACGCGATCAGCCGCGCGGCGCAGCCGGCGCTGTCCAAGGCCTTCGGCGCGTCGGTGATCGTCGACAATCAGCCCGGTGCCGGCGGCGTGGTCGGCCTGCAGGTGCTGGCGCGCTCGGCGCCCGACGCGAACACGCTGTCGATCGTGTCGAACAACGTGGTGATCTTTCCCAGCGTGATCAAGTCCCTCTCGTTCGCCATGCCCGGCGACTTCACGCCGATCGCGATCATCGGTGCCACGCCGATGGTGCTGGTGGTGAATCCGGCCCGGGTTCCCGCGACGAACAGCAAGGAATTCATCGCGCTGCTCAAGAGCAAGCCCGGCGAATTGAACTTCGCTTCGGGCGGCAACGGCACCATCCTGCACCTGGCGACGCAGCTCTTCCTCGAGCAGGCCGGCGTCACGGCCCGACACATTCCCTACAAGGGCGTCGGGCCGATGGTGGCCGGACTGATCGGCGGCCAGGTCGATTTCGCGACCGCCGCCCTGCCCAGCGTGCAGGCCCACATCAAGAGCGGTGCGTTGCGCGCCATCGGCATGCTGACCGCGCAGCGCGTGCCAGCCGCCCCCGACATCCCGACCTTCGTCGAGCAGGGCCTGCCGGACTTCGTCGTCGATGCCTGGTTCGCGGTCATCGGGCCCAAGGGCATGAGCCCGGCCAGCGTCGCGAAGGTGCACGATGCCTTCGTGAGCGCTTTCGCGGATCCGGCCGTCAAGCAGGCGATGGCCAACCAGGGCAACACCATCGGCATCAGCACGCCCGAGCAGGCGCAGGCGGCGTTCAAGAGCGAGCTTGCGAAGTACGCAGCCCTGGTGAAGAAGGCCGGGATCGAGCCGGAATGAAGTCGCCGGCTTTGGTCTTGTCGGCTGACCTTACTTCGACATGCCGGTCTGCCCGTTGCTGGCCGGCGCGGTGGAATCCCCCGACATCGACTTGTTGATCATCGAGCCCTTGGTCATCGCGGAGCCTTGCTGACCCATCGCCCTGCCGGCGGTTGAGCCCATGGCCTTGGAGCCGGTGCCATCCGCCGAACCTGCGCTCGTCGCAGAGCCGCCGTTCAGTCCGCCTCCGCCAGCTCCGGATCCGGCGCCCGATCCGCCCGCGCCGGAACCGCCGCTACCGCCCGAACCACCGCTTCCGGCTGCGCCAGCGCCCTGAGCACCGGCGGCAGCGGTTGCGAGCGCCAGTGAGAGCACGCAGACTGCCTTGATAAATCCGTTCATGTCGACATCCCGTTGGTTGAATGAGGAAATTCAATGGGCGCCGATTCGCACGGGATCACCGTACGAAGGCCACGCCGGGCGCTGTGGGCAGGGCCTTACGCGGTTCTAATGGCGTAGAGCGTGAACTCAAGGGGCCCAGCCGCGAAGGAGGATTTCCTCGCCGGCGGCCGTCTTGGGTGGGCTTGTGATTCCGTCTCCGGAATTGCGGACGCACGATTGCGCAGAGTCGGCGATGGGCAAGCGAAGCTAGCGCGCGAGGGTGTCAGCGGGGCGATGATGATTCATGTGGGCGCGCTCCCACGCAGTGAATTCGTCATCTGCATCAAGCCGAGAGCGTTGGCGACCGCGGCCCCGCTCGCGGTGTTGTCGAAGATGCACCAGCACTCGGCGCCGTCCTCCTGGGCGATCAGCAGCCTCCTGGCGAGCCGCTGCAGCAGCTCGTCCTCGTAGGACGACCAATAGCGGCGCGGCGAACCGTGCAGGCGCAAATACACAAGCCCTGGCCAGCCTCCCGGGGCAGCCGCGTCCGGATACAACACCGGATCGGCGAGGACACGGCCGATGCGGAACCCAGCCAGCACGCGTTCAACCGAGGCAGTAAACCAACTGGAATGGCGCGCTTCGAGCGCGACAGGTCCGTCATGACGCGCGCGCAGATCCGAGGCGAATC
>Ga0265327_10000494_pt1 | contig 68872 bp, 52 predicted proteins | sample 41621metaG_FD_202089 | JGI IMG/M metagenome (GOLD analysis project Ga0265327, IMG submission 202089) | Rhizosphere microbial communities from Carex aquatilis grown in University of Washington, Seatle, WA, United States - 4-16-21 metaG | ecosystem: Host-associated > Plants > Roots > Rhizosphere...
GCGCGACGAGCAGGCCAAGCTCGCCGCCGGCCAGCAAGCGCAAGCGGAGCGGCTCGCCCAGGAACGCGACGGGCAGGCCAGGCTCGCCATCGAACGGCAGCAGCAAATCGAACAACTCACCCGCGACCGCGACGGGCAGGCCAAGCTCGCCGCCGGGCAGCAAGCGCAAGCGGAGCGGCTCGCCCAGGAACGTGACGGTCAGGCCAGGCTCGCCATCGAACGGCAGCAGCAAATCGAACAACTCACCCAGGAACGCGACGGTCAGGCCAGGCTCGCCATCGAACGGCAGCAGCAAATCGAACAACTCACCCAGGAACGCGACGAGCAGGCCAAGCTCGCCGCCGGGCAGCAAGCGCAAGCGGAGCGGCTCGCCCAGGAGCGTGACGGTCAGGCCAGGCTCGCCGCCGGCCAGCAGGCGCAAGCGGAGCGGCTCGCCCAGGAGCGCGACGGTCAGGCCAGGCTCGCCATCGAACGGCAGCAGCAAATCGAACAACTCACCCTGGACTGCGACGCCCAGGCCAAGCTCGCCGCCGGCCAGCAGGCGCAAGCGGAGCAGCTCGCCCAGGAGCGCGACGAGCAGGCCAAGCGCACGGCGGAGCGGCAGAAACTCATCGAGCAGCTCGTCCAGGCCCGCGACGGGCAGGCCAAGCTCGCCATCGAACGGCAGAAGCAAATCGAGCAACTCACCCGTGACCGCGACGAGCAGGCCAGGCTCGCCACGGACTGCCAGGCCCAGATACAGGAGCTGGCGCGCGACCGGGATGGGAAAGCCAAGCAATTGGCCGAGTGCCAGGCGCAATTGGCGCAAGCCGGCCAGGCAAGGGCCGTCCAGGAGAAGCTGGCCGAGGACGGAAAGGCCGGGGTGGCGCGCAGCACCGCGCTGGCCCAGGCGCAAGAGGCGAAAATCGCCCAGCTAGAATCCACACGCGCGGAGCTGGAGCGCAGGCAGCATTTGCTCAACCAAGAGTTGGCCAAAGCCGAGGCTCAAATCGCCTTGATCAAAGACCTGTTCATGCGCGAGCATGGCCACTAGGGAATGCCCATGTCACGTCTCAGAAAACGCGCCGATCTCAAGCCTGGCACTGCCCAGCCGCCGACTTCCCAGGCCGGGAGCGGGCCGGCCCCAGCGCGCGGCGAAGACCCGGCCGACGCAAGCGGCGAAACCCCGGCGCTTGCGCAGGCCGCCGATGATCCGGGCTTGCTCGACCGCGCCTACACGCAGTGGCAATTTGGCGACTGGGAAAACTTGGCCGGGCTCGCCACGGCTGGCCTTGAACGCCATCCCGACCGCGCCAAGCTCGCGCTGCTGGTGGCTTGCGCGTGCCAGCAGCTCGGCGACCCCCGGACGGCGCGCCGTTTCGCCACCCAGGCCAAAGACTGGGGCTGCGAGCCTGGCCATATCGCCCAACTGCTGGTGGCCGGCGTGTACAACACCCTGGGACGCGCCGCCTTGCTCAACCAGGACAGCCTCGGGGCGCTGAAGCATTTCCACGACGCCGTCAGCGGTGTCAAAGGGGAGGCCCGCCTCGTTTGCGAGGCGAGGCTGGCGCGCGAAGCGGGCCGGCTGGAACAGCCATCCCGCGCGGCCTGTGCCCCGGCCGGCCAGAAAGAAGCCGCGGCCGGCCCCCGGCCCAACCCGGCCCCGTCCGCGGCGGACGGGCAGGCGTTGGAAAACCTGGTCGGACAGTGCCTCGACAGCTTGGATTTCCATGCCGAAGTGGACGGCTTGCTGGCGCGGCGGATTCTCAGCGACCGGCAAGCCTTCCAGTTTTTCTGCGCCCTGTCTGACCGCTTCCGTGCCCGCAAGGACCCGGTGACCGCCCTGCATTTCCTCGGCCGCGCGCAGGCGCTGCTCAAAGAGGGCGACGAGGAGGACTGGCTGACGCTTTCCCGCAAGTTCATCGCGTTGGGCTACGCAGGCGAAGCCGTCGACCTGCTGGTCGAGCATTCCTTGCACGGCGGGAACCTCAGCGCGCAGGAGCGGGCAGCGCTGGTGGACGCCTACGAAAAGCTCAAATCGACGGCCAGTTCGCAAAGCGCGCACGGGCATGAAGTGCTGATCGCCCACCTGAAGGCCCACCTGGACGAAATCAAAGCGCAGTTCCAGGGCCGCCGCCCGGTGATGATAGAAATCGGCACCACCCGGGAAGACATTTACGGGCAAGGATCGACCAAGAAATTGGCCGCCTATTGCAAATCGGTGGGCATCCACTTCATCACCGTCGACATGGATCCCCATAACAGCCGCGAAGCCGCCCAGTTTTTCCAGACGCTGGACGCCGGTTTTGAGGCCGTCACCCAAAAAGGCGAGGACTACCTGCGGGATTTTGCCGGAACCCTGGATTTTGTGTTTCTGGACGCCTATGATTTCGACCACGGCCAGCACAGCGAACTTCGGCAAAGCCGCTACCGGCAATTTTTGGGAGGCCCCATTGAAGATCGAGAGTGCCACCAGATGCATCTCGAATGCGCGCAGTCCGTCAGCGAAAAACTGTCTCCCTTTGGCCTGGTCTGCGTGGACGACACCTGGCTGGTCGAGGGGCAATGGTGCGCCAAGGGCACTTTGGCGATGCCCTACCTGCTCGGCCACGGTTTTGAAATCGCCGAGGCCAGAAACCGGGCGGCCCTGCTGCGCCGCAAGGACGCTTGAGATGGCAAGGCTCGAGCGCCTGCGCGACCGGCACCGCGGCGAGCGCTGCGTGCTGGTCGCCAACGGCCCCTCGCTGAACCGCATGGACTTGTCGTTCCTGCGCCGCGAGACGGCCATCGGCCTCAACAAGATTTTTCTCGGCCTGCGCCGGTTTGGCTTTTACCCCCGCTACTACGTCGCCGTCAATGAAACCGTCATCGACCAGTCGGCGCGGGCGATCCAGGCGATGAATTGCGTCAAATTCATCAGCAGCCGCAGCGCTGGCCGGGTTCCGGAGGATGCGCTGACCTACCACCTCAACACCACCGCCCCGCCCGAGCGCTTTTGCCGCGACCTCGCGCAAGGCGCGCACGAGGGGTGGACGGTGACCTACGTGGCCTTGCAAGTCGCCCACTACCTGGGCTTCGCCGAGGTGGTGCTGATCGGGCTCGACCACCGCTTCAACTTCTCCGGCCAGCCCAACGAGTCGCGCCGGCTCGACGGCCCCGACCCCAACCATTTTTGCGAAGACTACTTCGGCTTCGGCCAGCAATGGGACAACCCCGACCTGCCGCACTCGGAAGAATCGTTCCGCCTAGCGAGGGCGGTTTACGAAGCCGACGGGCGGGCCATTTTCGACGCCACAGTGGACGGGAACTGCGAGGTCTTCGCCAAAGTGGATTACCGCCAACATTTTGGAATCGCTTAATATGCCTCCCTCCAAGATTTCTGTGCCGCTGCGGCTGCTTGGGCAAAGCGGCTGCGTGCTGCGCTTTCCCGGCACGACCGTGTACCTCGACCCCTATCTCTCCAACTCAGTGCAGGAACTGGACGCCCCCGACCTGGCGCGGCAGATGGCCGCGCCGATCCAGCCCGCCGAGGTGGCCGACGCCGACTGGGTGTTGATCACCCACGAGCACATCGACCACTGCGACCCGCACACCCTGCCGCAACTCGCCCAGGCCTCGCCGCAGGCGCGCTTTGCCGGGCCGGCCCCGGTATTGGCGATCTTGCAAGGCTTCGGCATCCCCGCCGCGCGCTGCGTGCTGGCAGGCGAGGACTGGCAGGCGCTGGGCGCCGGGCTGCGCCTGCGCGCGGTGCCGGCCGCGCACCCGCAGGTGGAGCGCGACGGCCAGGGCAACCTGCGCTGCGCCGGCTTCGTCCTCGACTACCAGGGCCACTTGGTCTATCTGGCCGGCGACACGGCGGTGTGCGAGGAATTGCTCGAAGCGCTGGGCGCGCTCAACGGCATCGACGCCGCCTTGCTGCCGGTGAACGAGCGCAACTACTTCCGCGACCGCCGCGGCATCATCGGCAACATGAGCGTCCGCGAAGCCTTCCTGCTGGCCCGCGAGGCGGGTATCCGCCAAGTCGTCCCGGTCCACTGGGACATGTTCGCGGCGAACTCGGTCTCGCCGGAGGAAATCCAGGCGGTTTACGACGCCATGAAGCCCGGCTTCGAGCTGTTGATGCGGCCTGAGCGGCTGGAGCTATAAGCCCATGCTCGCCAGCATCGTCATCAGGACATTGAACGAAGCCAGGCATCTCGACGACCTGCTGCGCGCCATCGCCGGCCAACATTGCCCCGGGCTGGACTGGGAGGTGGTCATCGTCGATTCCGGCTCCAGCGACGGCACGCTGGAAATCGCCGCCCGCCACCCCTGCAAGCTCGTCCACATCACGCGCCAGGAGTTTTCCTTCGGGCGCTCCTTGAACCGGGGCTGCGAGGCGGCCGCAGGCGACATCCTAGTGATGATCAGCGGCCACTGCGTCCCCGTCGACAGCGGCTGGCTTCAAGCGCTGTGCCGGCCTTTGCTGGAGGGCGCGGCGGATTACGCCTACGGCCGGCAGATCGGCGGGCCGGACAGCTATTTCAGCGAAAAGCGGATATTCGCCAAATACTTCCCCGAGCAAAGCAAAATCCCGCAGCCCGGTTTTTTTTGCAACAACGCCAACTCGGCGCTGTCGCGCGGCGCCTGGGCCAGGCACCGCTTTGACGAAGACCTCACCGGCCTGGAAGACATGGAACTGGCCAAGCGGCTGGTGGCCTGCGGCGGCAAGCTGGCCTATGTCGCGGAAGCCTGCGTCTACCACTACCACCAGGAAAGCTGGGCGCATGTGCAGCGCCGGTTTGAGCGGGAGGCGCTCGCCCTGCGCCACATCATGCCGCAGGTCCACATTCGCCACCGGGATCTGTTGCGCTATGTGGCGACCAGCATCCTCAAAGACTGGCGCAAGGCGTTCCTGGAGGGCGTGCTGGCCGCCAGATTCGTCGAAATCGCCCAGTACCGCGCGCGCCAATACTGGGGCTCCTACCGGGGCAACCACGAACACCGCAAGCTCTCCCACGAGCAAAAAGAACACTACTTTTATCCACACTAAATTCAGGAAAACACCTATGGTTTCTGGCCATGAGAAAGTCGTCGCCCTGCTGCCGATGAAGGCGAACAGCGAGCGGGTGAAGGGCAAGAACTTCCGCGACTTTTGCGGCAAGCCGCTGTTCCGCTGGATTCTCGACACCCTGCTGGAGGTCGTGGAAATCGACCAGGTGGTCATCAACACCGACGCCCGCCACATCCTCGCCGAAAACGGCCTGGCGGACGGCGGCCGCGTCCTCGTCCGCGACCGCAAGCCTGAAATCTGCGGCGACTTCGTCAGCATGAACAAAGTGCTGGCCGACGACGTCGCCGCCGTCGAGGCCGATGTCTATTTGATGACCCACACCACCAACCCACTGCTGGGCGCGGACACGGTCCGCGGCGCCTTGCGCGCGTTCCGGGAGGCGCGGGCCGAAGGCCGGGCCGACTCGCTGTTCACCGTCGACAAGATCCAGACCCGCTTCTACCGCGCCGACGGCAGCGCCGTCAACCACGACCCGGACAACCTCGTCCGCACCCAAGACCTTGAGCCCTGGTTCGAGGAAAACTCCAACCTGTACCTGTTCACCCGCGACAGCTTCGCCAAGACGGACGCCCGCATCGGCAAGCGGCCGGTGCTGTACGAAAGCCCGCGCTTCGAGTCCATCGACATCGACGACCAGCAGGACTGGGAGTTTGCCGTGCTGGCCGCCCGCCATCTGCTGGAAAACGGGCGGTAAGCCCGCCGCCATGACCGACGCCGGCGTCAAAGAGACCACGGTTTTATTCGGCGACCTCAAGCTCACCGTCGATGACAACGACGAGGGGGGCCGCGCCTACAAAAACCGGGACTGGTTCGAGGAGTACCGCTCGACCTTTTACCAGGACATCGCCCACTATCTGGCCCCTGCCTGGGTGTTCGACGTCGGGGCCAACTACGGCTGCACCGGCGTCTTCTCTAAAATGCGCTTTCCCTCGGCCCGGCTCATACTGGCCGAGCCGAACCCCAAGCTGGCCCGTTTCATCCGAAAGAACATGGCGCAAAACGGGTTTGACCATTACGAGCTGTTTGAAGGCGTGGTGGGGGACGGCGGCACCGCCGAAACGCTGTTCCACATCAACCCCAGCTCAAGCCAGGACTGCCGCGTCCTGGCGGGCGGGCAAGGCTGGACGCCGGCCACCGTCCCGCAAACGTCTTTGGACGCCATGGGGCGGGCCATCCCCGGCACGGACGGCGTGTATATCAAAATGGACACGCAGGGCTATGAGGCGCATGTGTTCAAAGGCGCGGAACACTTTTTGTCAAGGCACCGGCAATGGCTGGCCAAGGCCGAGTTCGCGCCCCATTGGCTGCGGTCGCAAGGCTCTGACCCCGCCGCCTTTTTAGCCTATCTGGCCGGCAGATATATGGTGTGCGAACATATTCCGCGCACCCGGTTCGGCACCGCCGGGCTGGCGGCCGTGGCCGGCCACACCGTCAAGCCCGGCGAGGCGGACGTGTTTGTCGATTATGTGGAGAATCTCAACCGGCACCGCAGGGGCTGGATTGATTTGATCGTCATGCCCTTCGAAGTCTACAGCAGGGTTCTGCTGGGTGTCGGCGCTGGCGCGTGAGCCTAAGCCCGTTTAGTTTTTATTTTGTCCAAGAGCGAACCCATGAAAATCCTTGTCACCTGCCCGCCGATGCTGGGCATGATCGAAGAATTCATTCCCCAGGCCGAAGCCCGCGGCTTTGAGCTGGCGCCGGCCCAGGTCACGCAAACCCTCAGCGAAGACGAGCTGGTCGAACTTTTGCCGCGATACGACGGCTGGATCATCGGCGACGACCCGGCCACCCGGCGGGTGTTCGCGGCGGGCAAGGCCGGACGCCTCAAGGCCGCCGTCAAATGGGGCATCGGCGTCGACAACGTGGACTTCGCGGCCTGCAAAGACTTAGGGATACCCGTCGTCAACACCCCCAACATGTTCGGCGGCGAAGTCGCCGACGTGGCGGTCGGCTATGTCATCGGCCTGGCGCGCCAGCTTTTCTTCATCGACCGCGAAATCCGCGCCCACGCCGCCTGGCCGAAGCCCGCCGGGGCCAGCCTGGCCGGCAAGCAGGCCGGCGTGGTCGGGCTGGGCGACATCGGGCGCAGCGTGGCGAAGCGCCTGGCCGCCTGCGACATGGCCGTCACCGGCTACGACCCCGGCGTGCCGGGCGACGCGGGGGTGCCGGGCATCCGCCGCGCCGCCTGGCCGGAGGCGGTCGGGCAGATGGACTTCCTGGTCTTCACCTGCGCGCTGAACGCCGGCAACCGCCACATGCTCAACGCCGAGGTGCTGGCCCAGGCCAAGCCGGGCGTGTTCGTCGTCAACGTCGCCCGCGGGCCGCTGCTGGACGAGGCCGCGCTGATCGCCGCGCTGCAATCCGGCCAGGTGCAAGCCGCCGCGCTGGATGTTTTTGAACAAGAGCCCCTGCCGCCGGACTCCCCGCTGCGACAAATGCCCCAGTGCGTGTTCGGCTCCCACAACGGCTCGAACACCCGCGACGCGGTGCGCCGGGCCAGTTTGGAGGCGATGGACAAGTTGTTTGGATTTTTAAATGCCAGCGCCTAAGTTCGCCCTCATTACCGGCGCCGCCGGCGGCATCGGCCGCGCCTTGGTGCAAGGCTTCCACGACGCCGGCTACCGCGTCATCGCCACCGACATCGTCCCGCCCGCCGAGGGGCCGGCGGATTTTTTCATCGCCGCCGACCTGGCCAGGACGGTGGCGGACGAGGCCTACGCCGAGGCCGTCTTCAAGCAGGTGCGCGACGCCCTGGACGGCGCGGGACTGGCGGCGCTAGTCAACAATGCCGCCGTGCAAATCCTAGGGGGAGCCGGCCAACTCAGCCGGGACGATTGGCGCAAGACGCTGGAGGTCAACCTGCTCGCGCCGTTTTTCTGGACGCAGGCGCTGCTGCCCGAGCTGGAGGCGGCCGGCGGCAGTGTCGTCAACATCAGCAGCGTGCATGCCAAGCTCACCAAGCCGGGCTTCGCCGCCTACGCCACCAGCAAGGCGGCGTTGAGCGGGCTGACCCGCGCCATGGCCGTGGATCTCGGCGGGCGAGTGCGCGTCAACGCCATCGAGCCGGCGGCGATTGCGACGGACATGCTCAAGGCGGGCTTCGAAGGCCGGCCGGCGCTTTACGCGCAACTGGAGGACTGCCACCCCGTCGGCCGGATCGGGCTGCCGGAGGAAGTGGCGAGGGCGGCGCTGGCGCTGGCCGGGGAAGGGGCGGGGTTCCTGCACGGCGCCTGCGTCCCGCTCGGCGGGGGGATCGAAGGACGCCTGCACGACCCGGCTTGACCGCGCGGCGCCGGCGTCAACGGGGCGCTTGCAGGCTTCTTTTCACCGAGGCGATGTCGACATACAGTTTCCGCTCCTTGCTCTCGCCGCCGTCCCGGTAGCCCGCCCCCAGATAAATTTGCGGGTATGGGTAGGACGGCTTGAACGTGAACGACTTGCCTTTGAAATTGACGGCCGCCGTGCCATGGGACACGCTGAGCAAAACAGTTTCCCAGCCCCCGCCATAGGCGTTGTCAAGCTCCGCGCGCTGCCCCGCGGCGGTGGCTATCAGCTTTTTGCCCTGGGCGTAGACTTTCAGATAATTGACCGCGCTGCCGGAGGTGAACACCGTCACGGCCTCGCCCTCGGCCAGGGGCTGGTCCAGCCGGAATTTGACTTGAAACTCGAAATGGCCGTCGCGCATGTCCAAAGTCTCGATATCGACCCCGGCGGACTGCGGCCCGGCAAACTCGACGGCCCGGACGCCGGCGATGTTTTTCTCCTCCGGCTTGGTCCCGGACAGCGGAAGGCTGCGGGGGAACAGGTAGAACTTGCCATCCTGCGGCAGCGGGGACACCCTCACCGCCTTGATTTCCCGCACGCCGCCGGCGGAATAGGCCATGTGCAAGGCGCGGTCTTTGATGAACAATTGCGGATAAATGGCGGGCATCTCCTTGCCCGTCAAATCATTGCCCGCGACCCAGTCCGGGCTCCCCGTCCTGCTGAAAAACATCGCGAGGTTGTTCCGTCTGATCCACTCGGCGACAGTCGGCATCGCACGGTCTTCCTCGCCGCCCTTTTTAAAATCATGGGCGGCCATGACGAAGTGGCTGGCCCCCACCGGCAGCGCGTGGGTTCTTGAGGAAATGGTCTCGACCGGGACATACTCCACCGCGGACCAGGACTCCCCCTGGTTTTTGCTGACGGAGGTCAGCAGCAATTTGTCGGCGGGGAGGCTGGCGTCCTTGTCCAGCATATTCCTTGCGTACATCCTGACCCCACCGTCTTGAAGCGCCACGACAAAATTTTCCCAGACGCCGCCGGAAGGGCGCTCGGCAAGACCGGTCACTTGGCTCAGTTTCCACGGCCCGCCAGGGTCGGCGTAAATGACGGCCAAATGTTTTTGCCTATCCGGAAACGGAATGGAATAGTCGTTGTCCATGGCGACGACCGGGACCAGCACCCTTCCGGAGGGCAGGACAATCGGATTTTGCATGGGGTTTACCAGGTATTCGACGCCGTTGAGTTTCGGAAACGGGCTGCCGTCAAACAAAATCCTCTGCACCTCCCACTTGCCGGTCGGCGACGCCAGCTTCGCGACATAGGTTCCCCTGTGCGCGCGGTTGTTTGCGATTTGCGTCCAAAAACTCCAAAGCTCGCCGCCCACCACGGCCATGCTCGGCTGCAACTGTTTTTCGCCGCCGCCCGGCAGCGGGTTCACGCTGTGCGACTCGTCCACAAAGACCGGCACGGGATCGCTCCAAGTGGAAAAATCCCTGCTGGTCGACAAGTAGACGCTTTGGTTGACGGCGTTTTCGGTGTGGACGGTGTTGCCTTGCCATACCGCAAACCAGCGGTCCTTGAAAAAGGCCAGCGACGGGCAATGCACGTATTGCAGTTCGGCATTGCCGCCGCCATAAATCGCCACCGTCTCAATGTTTGGGGAATACACCTCGTAGCTGTTCCAGCCGGCGGCGCCGGCCGCTGGCCCGGCAAGCGGTTTTTTCCCCGGCCGGCCGGCCGGGGCCGCCGGCATCTCACGCCCGGCACCCGCTTGCGCGTTTGCCTGGGCGGGTTGCGGCGCGGCGTGGTGACGCGGCCCGATCTTTTGGGCCTGCGTCGGCGCGCATGAAGCCATGGCGCTGGATAGCACGATGACGGGTATGATGATCAGATGTCGCATGATGGTATCTCCTGTGCCCCCCAGGCTGTACGATACGTTGTTGAACCTGCCCAGGCAAGCGCGTCGGCAACGGCTGCCTGGGTTTGCGCCGCCACGAGGAGCGGCTCTGGAAGCGGCGCGGATGGCGGCCGCCTGGTCGGGGGCCAAAGCCCCCTGGAATTCAAAGGCCAAAGGGATAAGCCAACCAGTAAAGTCGAAAAACAAATATGAATTTTGTTACAATGAAAGCCGCAGCCGTTTGCGCCGAAGCGTGGCCGCTGCCCGAGTGGCCGCACAGGAACCCCCGGCGCCGCTTACGCCGAACCTCCATTGCTCTTAAAACAAGACGTTACGCTTACAGAAAGCGGCACCCCTCTGATGAAGATTTTAGTTTTCACTGACAGCCGTGGCCAGCACAAGCCGGCTGGGCAGAACCACTCGACATTCCCCGAGCTTCTCGCCGCCGACCCCCGTTTCGAGACCGACCTTTATCTCTGTCCGATGAAATGGACGACGACGCTCGATTTTATCGAAATGTTTCCCGGGGAGGCGCTGTCAAAGTACGACTTTGTTTTTCTATATACCGGGGTTGTGGACTGGTCTCCGCGACCGGCCAGCAGCGCGGTCAATGACTTGTACGACAACAAGAATTGTTCGAATCTTGAAAATTCCCAGGCCAACACCCGGGAATACGCGCGGAAAGTCGTGAACAACAAATCCCGCGTATTTAATTCTGTCTTCGGCCAGGAAGCGATGCGGAAGCACTTTTCGACGCCGTTTGACGTCGAGTACAATGGGGAAAAGACTATCAACATGTATAGTCTTGAAATGGCCAAAAACCATCTCATTCCCCGTCTTCAAAAAATACAAAACCTGGTCTTTATTTCCGCCAACCGATTTGTCCATGGCTGGGAAGGCGATTATAAAAAGGGACGGCCTGCCAATATCTATATCACGCACGACTATTCGAATCTTTTTTGTGAATCGTTAGACAGTAAAAATGTCATCGACTTGCGTGAATGGAACGATGCCGATGTGATGAGGCACACCTGCGACAACCTTCATTTGAACAAGTCTGGCAGTGACTATATTTACGAAAAGATACTGAACATCATGAGGATTGACAAGACGATGGCTAGTGAAAACGTTGTTGCCGACAAAAAAAGAGAAGAGAGCGTGCAGGTGATGTCGCCGGAAAGAATTCTCGGCCCAAAAAAGCATTCTATCTTGAAAGACGCAAAATGCGAAAAACACCTCGCGACTCTTATTGTCGGCGTCCGTCTAGATTCCGAGGATCCTTCGCGGCTTGACAATTTCATGTTTTTATTAAAGTGGCTAGAATATTATTATGCTGATCTCTTTGATATCCTGATTGTTGAGCAAGATTCACAGAAAAAACTTGATTTTGACAAGCTGGGATTGCCGGCAAACGTCCGCTATCAATTCATTTTCAATCCGAGCGAGTACAACCGTGGCTGGGGTTACAATGTAGCCGTCCGACATTATTGCGACGACTCAAAAGTGGTTGTGCTAATGGATACTGACGTGCTGACGGCCCGAAATTTTGTCAGAGAGGTCATTGATTGCCACACCAAGTATGATGCGATTTCGCCCTATCAAAACATATACTATTCGGATGAGCAGGAGGCGGCGCTTGTCCGCCGCGTGGTTAAAATCGACAGCTTGAAGGAACCGGCAAAAATAAAAAACCCGGTCACTGTCGCCGGCGGAATTCTAATCATCAAAAAAACAACCTTCATCGCGATCAAAGGCTTTGAGCAATATGTCGGCTATGGCTGCGAGGATCGCGCCTTTGATGTCACTTTGTTTAACCATCTACCCGAGGCCAGGATAAGAATCGCGCCGTTTTCATATGTCCACATGCACCATAAAAAAGACCAGGGCGCGCGAGTCCGCTTCAATGAAATTTATGACCATCTAGTCTCGAACTACGGCTGCAAATACGAGCCCGGGCTGACCCCGTACGATTTTATCCACAAGTCGTGCAAGCATGCCTCCAAAGCCTCAACCTTGAAACTGATGCTGGCGCGGACGGAAAGCTTCGGCGACCCCGGGCTTTATGCGTCGGGTGACGTGCTGACCGTGAATGGCTTGGATAAAAAAAGCCTGGCGAGGGGACTTTCTGGAAAGAATTCAGAGGTTATTTTCCCGCCGGATTTCACCTCGGTTTTCAGCTACAAACAAAATGAAATATACAAATCCGCCCCCGACGCGGACGCCGAAGAGCTGGCCGGCTTTTACAATGCCTACCAAGGCAAGCGCTGCTTCATCATCGGCAACGGGCCGTCATTGAACAAAATCAATTTGTCGCTGCTGGAAAGCGAATACACGTTCGGCGTCAATTCGTTTTACTATAAGACCAGGGAGACGGGCTTCAAGCCGTTTTTTTATGTCGTCGAGGATAGCTCGGTGATGAAGGAAAACATCGAGGAGATTCGCCAATACACGGTGCCGTTCAAATTTTTTCCCACCATTTACAAGAACCTACATCCGAAAGAACCCAATGTGTTCTTTTTTAAAATGAACCGGGGATTCTACGAGAAGTCCTCTCCGAACTTCGTGGTTCCGCGTTTCTCCACGGATGCGTCCGAGGTCTTGTATTGTGGGCAGTCGGTGACTTACATCAACTTGCAGTTGGCTTATTTCATGGGATTCACGGAGATTTATCTCATTGGCATGGATTTTAGCTATGTCATTCCCGAGTCCCATGTGCGGACGGGCGACGTCTTGCTGTCCGACACGGACGACCCCAACCATTTCCACAAAGACTATTTTGGCAAAGGCAAGACCTGGAAAGACCCCAAACTCGACCGCGTGGCCCTCAATTACAAGATGGCCAAACTGGCCTACGAGGCCACGGGCCGGCGCGTCTACAACGCCACGGTTGGCGGGAATTTGGAAATATTCGAGCGGGTGGATTTCGCCAGCCTGTTTGCGCCGGATGGCGGCAACAAGGCCATCCCTGGCGCGGGCGGCCCTGGCAGCTTCGCCGACGCGAACTCCCGGATGAGGGCGGGCCGTTACCCGGAGGCCCTTGCGATGTATGTCGATTTGATCCGCGCGGACAACACGCTGCTGGTCTACAAGCAGGCGGCTGTCGATTGTTACCTCAGGGCCGCGGAAGCCGGCCAGGCCTGCGCGGCCAGCGATGTGTCGTATATCCGCAGCCTGTTATTTGGGTTTAACTAATGGACAGCATTGACCCTCTCATCAATCTTGCCATTGGCCATCGGGACAAAGGCGATTTCGGTGAATCGATCAATCTATTAGAAAAAGCCGTCCAAGAAGACAGCCATAGCCATAGGGCATTGATACATTTAGGCGTCTCGTATCACAAAGCGCAAAGATTTGAGGAGGCGGTCACTAGCTTGCTGGCCGCGGTGTCGATGATGCCGGCTGGAGATTGTCCGGAATACGTGCCGTTCACCGCGTTGAAATCAGCCCTCCAGTGCGGACAGGCAGCCTCAACCCTTGACGCGTTGAAACAGGCTGGGGTAGTGTCGCGGGCCAGCACACGCCTGTTGGCCTGCGTCTGCGTCGCGGAAAGCCTGTCGGCTGCGCGCCACCCGGTTTTTCTGGAAGATTTTGAAATTCTCCTGTCGCGCGAAGACGCCGGGCCTGAGAAGGCCTGGGCCGTCCAACAGATCACAAAAACGCTGTTGGATAAAAACCAGCCGGATGGGTTTCTTGAACTGTTTCCGGTGCTTGAGCGGAACGGCTATGCGAGCGGCCAGCTGCATGTGTCGTTTGCCGTCGCGTTGCGAAAAACCGGCAACCGTTTGAGAGAGGCCGGGGTCTATGAAAATATAATCGCGAGATATTCCCCTGGACAACTGCCTTGCTATTTCGGCAAGTTGGCCGCTGAGACATTTTTATACTTGGGCCTCAAGCATCGCGCGATGGAATTTTTGCGGGATTGCTATTTGTTGTCAAAGCCTGAAGGCTTGTCTGTGGGTGTCAGCGAAAAAATTTTGGACATGGCGTCGGCCATCGCGAGTCCGGCGGAGTTCGACGACCTCTTCCGCATACTTTCCTCGCTTCCAGGCGCCAGCGGCCAGTTTTTAGTCGCGCGCGCCCATTGGCTGTTGAACAGCGGAAATCCCGCCGGGGCGGTGGAGGTTTTATTAAATGCCGCCGACGCCATCGGCCGCGGCCAATTGAACGACGAGCTGGCCGCGATCTATCTTAAACAGGAAGATTGGCGCTCGATTGAAGCGTTGGTGGATAGCAGTCCAACCGTCGGCATCGCCAAAGCCATAGCCGCCGCCCACTTGCAGGGCTTGGCGTCCGCAAGCCCTTTGTTCGCGCATGCGCTGAGGCAAATGGAAGGCGATTTATCCTATTCCAGGAAACTGCTGAACGCGACAGATAAATATCTCTCGGCCCTAGGCATTGAATCCTACCGGTTCGCCCGGTTTTTCGGGTTTACGATCCGTGAAAAAATAGTTTTGCAAGTCGCGTTTTTGAACCTTTACCTGCCCAAGCAATGCGCGTTGAACCAGGATTACATCTATTGCCTTATGATGCTCGGAAAGACGCTTGGATTTGATGAAGACTTCAAGTCGGTCTGCCTGGACGATATCGAGTTGAACGGGATCAGGTCGTATTCCATCGCCGGGTTGGCGAATGTCAGCTACAACGCGGGCGACGTCCAGGGGCTGGACGATGGTTATAAGCTGGCGAAGCAGCTTGCCTTGGCCGAAGCGCAGGAGTGTCCGAAATTGTTTGACAAGAGCCTGGGCCACTTCTGCGGGATATTTACTTGGGACGAGTCCGGGAAACCGGAGGTTTCCGAGCGGCCCAAGGTCGAGTTCGACCCGGCGTCCGCAGCCCGCACGGCAGGCGCGACCAAGCTGGTACACCTGGTCGGATGCGACCCGGGCTATATGCGCCGCTTCCTGCCGTCCATGCTAAAAGTGTCGAGCCTTGAGCATGCCGCCGAGGCCGGCGTGGTCATGCATTGCAATGTGATGAACCCGTCGGCCGATGACAGGCAGTTTCTCCGCGCGCTGCAAGCCGATTACCCTTTCTTTGAATTTTCCATCACGCAGGCCGGCGACCACTATAATGAGATCGCCTTTTTCACCTGCCTGCGTTTTCTGGTGTTGTCATCGGTGATGGCGGCGCACCAGGCCGCTGTGCTGGTGACGGACATCGACGCCTGCGTCAAATTCTCCTGGAAAGGGGTGGTCCAGAATTTGTCGGAGTGGGACTTGCTGTTTTCCGCGGTGAAGGATCCCTTCGACAAATCAGGGATACCCTGCCAAGTAGGCGCCGGGGCGACCTATATCAGCAATAGTCCCATCGGCCAAGCGTTCGCCAACCGGGTGGCAGGCTTTATCAACGACTGCTATGACCCGGCGGCCATCACCAACTGGTGCATCGACCAAGTCGCGCTCCGAAAAGGCATCCTCCATGTCGAGGAACGGCTGGGGGCCGCGGACAGAGTATCTTCCTTCTACAAGGTGGGCAACCCCATACGCTTTGCGAACGCATTCGATACCAAGGAGGAATTCGTCCACTCGCTCGCGTCCACCCACTGAGACCGGCCGGCCCGTGCCCCACACCATTGACCCGCGCGAAGCCCGCCGGCCGCAACACACGGAGGATTCCATAAATCTTATGCCGCAACCGAAAAAAGTTTCGATCTTATTGTCTTGCTATGGCGCGGACGCCCTCATCGCCGGCTATGTCGACGCGATCCTCGCCAACCGCCGCCTCGACCTCGTCCAGATGGTCGTCGTCAACATCGCGTCCTCGCACCAGGACCGGGCTTATGTGCATGCCCAGATCCAGCGCCTGGCCGCCGCCGGCCTGACGCAAATCGACCTGGAAGACAACATTTCGCTGTACGAGGCCTGGAACCTGGGCATCCAGGCGGCCGACACCGAGTTCGTGTGCAACCTGAATCTGGACGACCGCGTCTCCTTGGACTATTTCGACATCGGGCTCGCGCGGCTGGAAAGCCGGCGCGCCGACGTGTTTTCGTCCAATTGCGTCATCACCTCCCGCGTCGGCCAGTGGGACGGGGGGGAGGCCCGCCGCGCCGACAGCATCCCGGCCGGCGAGTTTGGCGCGGAGGACTGCCTGGCTTACGGCATCGACAAGCTCCTCTACCTGGACGGCGCGCTGGCGGTCAAAAAAAACTCGGTCCCCCACTGCGCGCCGATTTGGCGCAGGGATTTGCACGAACAGCATGGCTTCTTCGATTGCAGGCGCTTCGACTTCTGCGCGGACTACGAGTTTTGGCTGCGGCTGGCGGCGGCGGGTTGCGAATTCCTGCTCCACAAGGACTACATGACTTTGTTCTACAGCGGGCCGGGCACGGTGTCCGACCGGCTGATCCACCCGGACAACACGAGAATCGTCGCCAAATGGGAGCCGGCCTTCAACGCCCAGTTCGAGGCCGCGCAGGCGCTGGGCAAGCGCCACGACCTGCTGCATTTCGCCTTCAACCACGAGGCGGCGTTCTCCGACCGCAGATACCACGCCCACCTGCCGCACCGGGTGTCGGTCTGCCTGCCCGCGCACACTGTCAACGCCTTTGTGGAGCAGGCGGTGGCCAGCGTGCTGGCGCAGTCGTACCAGAACATCGAAGTCGTCATCGTGCTGGACGGGGTCGAGGACGCCCAGGCGGACAAGCTCCCCGCCCTCGCCGACCTGAGGGTGAAAGTGGTCTCCTCGCATGCGCGGGTCGAGCGCTCGAACAGCCGCAACATGGCCATCGCGCTGGCCTCGGGCGAGTGGGCCATGATGATGGACAGCGACGACCTGCTGGATCCGGACGGCTTGAAAAACCTGCTGCGGGCCTCGCTGCGAGACCGCGCCTGCGTGTGGTACGGCGATGTGCTCATCATCGACGACGGCGGGGCGCCGATCGGCACGATCAATTACAAGGACGAGTATGAGCTGTCCTATATGAAATACAGCTGGCCCAGCCATGGCAACACCCTCTGGCCGGCGGCGTTGCTGAAAAAATCGCGCTACCCGGCGACCTACACCGACGCGGACGTGCCGAAGGAAGTGTTGGCCGGCGAGGATGTCGAGTTCATGGTGTCCGTGTTCAGGGACAATCCGGGGCTGCGGCTGAAAAACTGCAAACAGATAACCTACCGCTGGCGCAGGCATTCAAGCTGCAGCTACAGCAAGCGTTATTGGTCGATATTCGCCGTCGTCAACCGGCTGGTCAGGCTGTTTGGCGACGAATTCGACGACGAGCTGTTTTGCAAAAGTCTGGCGGGAAGGCTGTTTGACTGCTATGTTTGGTTTGCCATCGACGCCGCGCTCAATGCCAGGCCCGACGCCGCGTTCCGGCAACAATACGCCGAATGGCTGGCCGAAAAGGTGCCCCAACGGGTTTTGCGGCATTTGGCGGACATGGCCACCCCGGAGGCTGTCGAGCGCCACGCCCAGTCCCTGCTGGACGCCAACCGCTCGATTGTCGCGGGCGTCGAGGCCGGCGCGGTGCGCGCGCTCGCGCTCGGCGAGTTTGCCCGGCTGCCGCCGCTTTGGCCGGCCCCGCGGGCCGAAACCGCCCCGGCCAAGACCGGCGAGAAGCCGCCCAGCCCGGCTGCCAAGGTCATCGCGGCCCCGTCCGAAGGCCTGTCGCACCATCGGATTAACCGGTTCCGCAACCTCCACAAGGGCCAGGACTGCCTGCTCATGTGCAACGGGCCGAGCCTGCGCGACATCGACTTCTCCCGCATCGACCGCTCGCGCTTCGTGTTGTTCGGGCTGAACAAGATCTATCTGGCCCAGGACTTCCTCGGCGAGATGCCCAAGTATCTCGCCGCCGTCAACGCCAAAGTCGTCCAGCAAAGCGAGCAGGCCTACCGGACGGTGAAATCCGTCAAATTCCTGTCGAACCGGTATGTCTCCCCGCTGCTCCAGGAAGACCCTATGACGTTTTACATCAACACCGCCGTGGTGCCCAAGCCGATACCGCGGTTCAGCCTGGATGTGGCAAAATACGTCAACGAGGGTTGGACGGTCACCCACGCCGCCTTGCAGATCATTTTCCACATGGGCTTCCAGCGGGTGTTCATCGTCGGCCTGGACCACCGGTTCAGCCTAGGGATTAAAGGACAGGAAAACACCGAGGGCAAAATCGAGGGAGACGACCCGGATCATTTCCACCCCGGCTATTTTGGCGGCGGACAAAAATGGGATCTGCCCGACCTGGCCAACTCCGAGATTTCCTACCGCGCCGCGCTGGAGGCGTTCACCGCCGCCGGGCGCTCGATCATCAACTGCACGCCGGGCACCGCCTGCGACATCTTTCCCGTCGAACCGCCCGAGATTTTATACACGCCCACCGGAGGCCCGCGTTGAAGGAAAAAATTCTCATCATCGAGCCGCACAGCGACGATTCGATGATCGGCATGGGCGGATACTTGCTGCGCTTCCGCGAGCAGTTCGATTTCCATTTCTTGCTGCTGACCCAGTCCGATGTCGTCCTCAACCACGCCGGCCTGGTCAAGAAGCAGACCCGGGGCGAGGAGTACGAAAATTTCGTCGAGTATTTTGCCGGGCGCTGGATCACGGAGGTCGCCGCCGTCCCCGGCGTCCGCCTGCCGATGGACTGCGACGGCCGCCTGGACACCTGCGACTATCCGATGCTGGTGCGGATCATCGAACACGCCATCGCCGAGGTCCGCCCGGCGAAACTGTTCTGCTGCTGGCCGTCCTTCCACCAAGACCACAGCACCGCCTACCGGGCGACAATCTCGGCGACCCGGCCCACCGCCGGCTACTGTCCGAAGGAAATCTATTTCTACGAAAACCCGACTTATGTGCACGAGGCGCCCAGCGACTTTCCGGCGCGGCCGACCTACTTCGTCGAATTGGACTTGCCGACCTTGCAGTTGAAGCTGTCCATCATCCAGAGCCTGTTCCCCAGCCAGTCCCGGGACTCCGGCAATGTGCTGTCGTCCAGCGGCATCGAGGCGTGGGCCAGGTACCGCGGCATCGAGGCCAGGACGGCGTACGCGGAAGCCTTTTTTTGCCTGCGCCAAACCATCTGACCGCGATGAAAATTGTCACCATCCACCAACCCGAGCACATGCCTTGGCTGGGCTTTTTCAATAAAATGAGCCAGGCGGACGTCTACATCCTGCTGGACAGCGTCCAGTTCAAAACCGGCAACTGGCAAAACCGCAACCGCATCGTCGGCAAGGACGGCGCGCCGCAGTGGCTGACCGTCCCCTGCCTGACCACGAACCACACCCGCTCGACCATCCGCGACATCGAGATCGACGACGCCCGGCAGTGGCGCGCAAAATACAAGGGCAGAATCCGCGACGCCTACCGGGACTACCCGTTCTATGACGCCTATTGCGGCGACATTTTTGCGATCATCGACGGCGGGCACCGCAAGATCGCGGACTTGAACGGCGATCTGATCGCGTATTTCCGCGCCGTCCTCGGGCTGGCCGGCCGGCCCGAGATACTGAAGTCGTCCGAGCTGGCCGGGGCCGGCAAAGCGACCGACCTGCTGGTGGCGCTGATTTTGGAAGTGGGCGGCGGCGGCTACATCGCCGGGGCCGACGGCGTCAAATACATGGACATGGACACGTTCGCCGCCAACGGCATCGAGGTGTTTTTCCACCACTACCGGCCTTTCGCGTATGCCGCGCCCAACGGCTACCAGCCTTGCATGTCGACGCTGGACGCGCTGTTCGCGCTGGGCGCGGACGGGCTGGCCGGGCGCGACCGGGAAGCCAACGGTTTTGGCGCGCCGCCGCCGCCGGGCTAGGCGTGCCCGGCCCGCGGAGGTTCATAGTGCCGACGATGTTGTTTCAACCGACACGGGACAAGACTTAAGATGAGCGACGAAACGGCGACGCCGAAAAGAATTCTTTGCCTGCCGTTGCTCAATGAAATTTGGGCGCTGGAACTGCGGCTGCCGTATGAATACCCCTTTTACGACCGTTTTGTGATCGTCGAGGGCACCAAGACCTTCGCCGGCAGGGACAAGCGGCTTTACTTTCCGCGCTACCGCGACCGGTTTGAACAATATATGGACAAGATAGAGTATTGGATCGTCGACGACCTGCCGCAGGTGCTGGACGAGCAATATGTCGGCACGCGCGAGCGCTGGGCTCCGGAGAACCGCTGGCCCCTCGAACGCCACACCCGCAACGCTTTCCGCGGCGTCCTGCGATCCTTGGGGCTGGCCGGCGACGATATTGTGTTTGTCGCCGACATCGATGAAATCCTGGATATTGAAAAAATGTCGCGCCTGTTCGCCGAGCCGGCGGAGGACAATGATTATTATGTGTTCTCCCTGCTGGACTACCGCGGCTCGATTTATGCGCAAGCCAGGGAGGCGAGGGAATTCCGCGGCGGCTACGCGATCAAGCACAAACACATCGGCAACGATCTTTTTTTTCTGCGCGCCGCGACCTGCCGGGGGCAGTCCTTGTCCATCCCCGGGTTCTCGCGCTGCCTGTTCCCGTCGGAGCGGGACCTTGAGATGTCTTCATTTGTCGATGTGAATCTGGAGATGCGGGTCGTCCCGCAAGCCGGATGGCATTTTAGCCACATGTCCGGGGGCTTGCAGGAATGGCTCAAATTCAAAGTGCAAAACTTTTCCCATTCCGAGTCCTCGGTGGGCGAGACGCCGGTGGCGACCGAGCGTGACTGGGTCGACGCGCTGGAAGAATTCATCGCCGGGCGCGAGTACCAGTTTGACGGCGTCGATCCGGACGTGCCGGGCTTTGTGACCGGGCGCCTGCCCTCGTTCAAGATTTTGCTGAACCCGAAAAAATAACGCCGCCTGCCCGGCCAAGCCAGGCCGACGACGCCAACGCGTTGACACACGCGACCACCCCAGTGCGAGGAAATTTAAAGATGTACGGCAACGCGATGAGAACAATAGTCGACCGGCTGGAAAACGAATTCGGCGTGGAGGTTTCCAGCCGCACCGCGCTGGAGTTTTGCGCGCGCGAGGGCGAATGGCAGACCGTCGCCTACGCCTCGCGCGTGAAGCAGGTGTGCGCCTGGGAAATCGACCCCCGGTTTTTGCCGAAGCTCCGGGAAAACCTGCCGCCCGGATCGGAAATCACCCTCGGCGACTCGTTCGAGCTGGCGGCCCTGCCGGCCAACGAACACCGCTTCGACTTCATCGTCCTGGACTGTCCGCTGTGCATTTACAACGGCAAATGCGAGCATTTCGAGGCGCTGGCGCTGCTGCCGTATCTGGCCAAGGCGGAGGCGGTCGTCATTTTCAACGTCAACATCCACCCTTACGACTACGACAAGCACCCGGAGTGGGCCGCGCGCCGGCAGGCCTACTACGGCGTCGACGCGTCCCGGCTGGCGCTGGACTTTTGCCTGGATTTTTACCGGGCCAAGTTGGCCGGGCTGGGCTTCGAGGTCAAAGCGATGTTCGCGGAAAACCGCGCGCCGGCGGACTATCTGTACGCGATTGCGGTGCGGATCTGCCAACAGTATTAGCCATTACCGGATCCAAGCAGGCACGATGAAAAAAGCATTGATCACCGGCATCACCGGCCAGGACGGATCGTACTTGGCGGAGCTGCTGCTGGAAAAAGGCTACGAGGTCCACGGTATCAAGCGCCGCGCCTCGCTGTTCAACACGCAGCGGATCGACCACATCTACCAGGACCCGCATGTCGACAACCAGCGGCTGGTGCTGCATTACGGCGACCTGGCCGACTCGTCCAACCTCATCCGCATCTTGCAGGAAGTGCGGCCCGACGAGGTCTACAACTTGGGCGCGCAGTCCCATGTCGCGGTGAGCTTCGAGTCGCCCGAGTACACCGCCGACGTGGACGGCCTCGGCACGCTGCGCCTGCTGGAGGCCATCCGGTTGCTCGGCCTGGAAAAGACCACCCGGTTCTACCAGGCCTCCACGTCCGAGCTGTACGGCCTGGTGCAGGAAATCCCGCAGCGGGAGACTACCCCTTTTTATCCGCGCAGCCCCTATGCGGTGGCCAAGCTGTACGCCTACTGGATCACGGTGAACTACCGCGAGGCCTATGGCATGTACGCTTGCAACGGGGTGTTGTTCAATCATGAAAGCCCCCGCCGCGGCGAGACCTTCGTCACCCGGAAAATCACCCGCGGGCTGGCCAACATCGCGCTGGGCTTGGAGCAGTGCCTGTTCCTGGGCAACCTAGGCGCGCTGCGCGACTGGGGCCACGCCAAGGACTATGTGCGCATGCAGTGGATGATGTTGCAACAGGCCGCGCCGGAGGATTTCGTCATCGCCACCGGGGTGCAGCACTCGGTGCGCGACTTCATCCGCATGGCGGCCGCCGAGTTAGGGCTCAGTCTGCGCTTCGAGGGCGAGGGTGTGGACGAGCGCGGCGTCGTCGAGCGCATCGAAGGCGGCAAGGTGTCGGCTTTGCGGGTAGGCGACGTGGTCGTGGCGGTGGATCCGCGTTATTTCCGCCCGGCCGAGGTGGAAACCCTGCTGGGCGACCCCGCCAAGGCCAAGGCGAGGCTGGGCTGGGTGCCCGAAATTACCGTCCAGGAAATGGTCGCCGAAATGGTCGCCGCCGATTTGCACGAGGCGCAGCGCCATGCGCTGCTCAAACAGCACGGTTACGACATCCCGGTCGCGGTGGAGAACTGACATGGACGCGAATTTGCCCATTTTCGTCGCCGGCCACCGGGGCATGGCCGGGGCGGCCATCGTGCGCCGCCTTGAGGCCCTGGGCTGCCAGCACCTTGTCACCCGAAGCCGCGGCGAGCTCGACCTGACGCGCCAGGCCGAGGTCGAGGCGTTCTTCCGCGACCACGCCGTGGCCCAAGTGTACCTGGCGGCGGCGCGGGTCGGCGGCATCCTCGCCAACCACACCTACCCGGCCGAGTTCATCTACGAGAACTTGATGATCGAGTGCAACGTCATCCATTCGGCCCACCGGGCCGGGGTGCGCAAGCTGTTGTTCCTCGGCTCCTCCTGCATCTACCCGAAGCTGGCCGACCAGCCGATCCGCGAAGAAGCGCTGCTGGCCGGGCACTTGGAGCCCACCAACGAGCCCTACGCCGTCGCCAAGATCGCCGGCATCAAGCTGTGCGAAAGCTACAACCGCCAGCACGGGCGCGACTACCGCTCGGTGATGCCGACCAACCTGTACGGGCCGGGCGACTACTTCCACCCGGAAAACAGCCACGTCATCCCGGCCTTGCTGGGCCGCTTCCACGAGGCGGCGCGCGCCGGGGCGGCGGAGATCGTGGTGTGGGGCAGCGGCGCGCCGAGGCGGGAGTTTTTGCATGTGGACGACATGGCGGCGGCCTGCGTCCAGGTGATGGGCCTGGACGAAGACGCCTACCGCGCCGCCACCCGGCCCATGCTCTCCCACCTCAACGTCGGCTCCGGGGTGGACTGCACGATCCGCGAGCTGGCCGAGACCGTCGCCCGCGTCACCGGCTTCCAAGGCCGCATCGTCTTCGACACCAGCAAGCCCGACGGCCCGCCGCGCAAGCTGATGGACGTGTCACGGCTGGACGCGCTGGGCTGGCGCGCCTCCATCGGCCTGGAGGAAGGCTTGCGCGACGCCTACCGGTGGTTCCTGGAAAACCAGGGCCGTTACCGGACATGAGCCCAGGCCAGGAAAAAAGCCCATGAGCGCATCCCCCGCCCTGGTGTCCGTGGTGATGCCTTCTTTCAACCAGGCGGGCTTCATCGAGGCCGCGGCGCGCAGCGCGCTGGCGCAGGACTACCAGCCCCTGGAGCTGGTGGTCGCGGACGGCGGCTCCACCGACGGCACCCTGCGCCGCCTGGAAGGCCTGCTGGCGGAGTTCGGCCCGGCCAGGCTGCGCTGGGTGTCGGAGCCAGACCAAGGCCCCGCCCACGCCATCAACAAAGCCCTGCGGCTAGCGCGCGGCGAGGTCATCGGCTGGCTGAACTCCGACGACCTCTACGCGCCGGGCGCCGTGTCGCGGGCGGCGCGGCATCTGGCCGCCAACCCCGACGACGCCATGGTGTACGGCGAAGGCGAGCATATCGACGCCTGCGGCAAGTCCTTGGGCCGCTATCCGACCCGGCCGCCCTCGGCCTCCCTGCAGGCTTTCCACGACGGCTGCTTCATCTGCCAGCCGACGGCGTTTTTGCGGCGCGAAGTGTTCGACGCGGTCGGCTATCTGGACGAAAGCCTGGCCGCGGCCTTCGACTTTGAGCTGTGGCTGCGGGTGTTCCGCCAATTTCCCGACCGCATCGCCCACATCGGCCGGATCCAGGCGTTTTCGCGCCTGCACGACGCCTGCATCACGCAAAACGCGCGGCGCACCGTCGCGGTCGAAGGCGCGCGGGTGCTGGCCCGGCATGTCGGCAAGCCCAGGCCGCGCTGGGTGCTGAGCTACCTGGAAGAATTGTATGCGCGCTATCCGTTCGGAGGGGCCCCCGCCGACCTGCGCGCGCACATGGCCGAGCTGGCCGGGCAGATGGAGGATTGCTTCGACGCCGAAGGGCGGCGCGAACTCGCCGCCGCGCTGGCCGGGGACGCGCGCCTGCGGCTGGCATTGCCAGGGGCCTTCGCGGACGTGTATGCTGACGGCTGGGCGCCGCCGGCCCTGGCGCTGCGCTTCGCGGGCCTGCCCCGCGCCTGCCGGCAGGCGCGGCTGGCCTGCACGCATGCCTGGCCGGTGTTTGCGCCGCTGTCTTTGGCCATCAAGACCAGTTGGGGCGGCGAAGAGCGCGTGCGGATCGAGAAGCCGGGGCCGTTCGAGCTGGAGATACCGTTCCCCGGCGCGGATTTGGGCGATAATTTCATCGTGCTGATAGAATCCGGGGGCGGCTTCGTCCCCCGGGACGTGGATCCCAGCGCCGCCGACCGGCGGCGGCTCGCCTTCAAGGTCGAGGCGTTGCGGCTGGGCCAGTAGCGAACCAGGAGTCGGACACCTTGCTAAAACGCTTGTTCAAACTGTTCACCCCCGCGGCTCCGCCGCCGCCGCCCGGCCATATCGACGTGCGGCAGTTGTTGGAGCGGTACACCGTCGAAGAACTCAACGAGGCCGCCGAGCACTACTTCAGCCGGCACGCCAGCAACACCGACTTTTACCTCAAAAAGCCGCTAGGCCAGGCCGAGGACGCCGCCCACCAGTTGGCCGCCTTCGCCGAGATGCTGAACGGGCTGAAGCCGCTGCCAGGCATGCGGGTGCTCGACTTCGGGGTCGGCGCGTGCTGGGCCGCCCGCTATTTCGCCGACTTCAAGCTTGAGGTGGCCGCATGCGACGTCTCGCCCACGGCGCTGGCGCTGGGCCGGCGGCGCTTCGCCCGCGATCCGCCCGTCGACTCGCCGTTCCAGCCGGAATTCCTCGTCTTCAACGGCCGCCGGCTGGCCCTGCCCGACGAGTCCTTCGACCGGGTCGCCTGCTTCGACGCGCTCCACCGCATGCCCAACCCCCGGCAGGTGCTGCGCGAGCTGGGCCGGGTGTTGAAGCCGGGCGGGATCGCCGGCTTCTCCGAGCCGGGGCCGCGCCACTCGCAAACCGCGCAGTCGCAATTCGAGATGAAACACTACCGGCTGGTGCAAAACGACATTGTCTTGGAGGCGCTTTGGCCCTGGGCCGAGGAGGCGGGCTTCACGGATCTGCGGGTGGCGGTCTTCAACGCGGAGCCGTTCACGCTGGGCCTTGCAGCCTTCGGCCAATTCGGCCGGCCAGGCTCCAAGCCGCTCAAAGCCTACGCCGAGCATGTCCGCCGCCACGCGGCGGAGCGCCGCCTGTTTTTTCTGCACAAGGGCCGGCCCGCCACGCCGGACAGCCGCGGCCGGGCCGGCCTGGCCGCCGAACTGGACGTCGAGCTTTACGAGGCCCAGGCCAGCCCGGGCGGCTGGGTCGAAGGGCGGGCAGGCGCGCGCAACACCGGCCAAAGCCTGTGGCTGCCGTCCGACGCGCGCTTCGGCCCGGTCAAGCTCGGCGTCCATTTGAAGTCGGCGGCGGGGCTCCTGCTCGACGAGGACTTCGCCCGCGCGGAACTCCCGGGCGGGCGCGGCGTCGCGCCCGGCGAGAAGGTCACAGTCTTGTTCAGGTTCCAGGCGCCGGCCGAAACCGGCGACTACCGCCTGGCGTTCGACCTGGTCAGCGAGGACGTGTGCTGGTTCGAGGCGAACGGCACGCGCCCCGCCGAGGCGGCGCTGGCGGTGGGTTGAGCCGCGCTCAGACCGCGCCCGCCCGGGCCAGCTTGTCCGCGACCTCGCGCCACTCCTCGCCGGTGGCGCTGCGCGTCCAGGAAATCCCGCGCTTGATGGGGCGGGCGGGGGTGCCCGCCACCAGCACGCAGCGCGGCACGTCGCCTTTGACAGTGGCGTTGGCGGCGATGACCGAGCCCGCGCCGACGGTTGAATCGCCCAGCACCGTCGCCCGCGAGGCGGCCCAGACATGCGGCTCGAAGTGGACCTTGGCCCGGCGGACGTTCAGCCGCTCGCCGGTCGCCAGGTCGAACAGGGCGTGGTTGTCGCCGACATGGATGAAAACGTTGGCGAACATGCAGTCCTCGCCGACCCTCAGCTCGCCGTCGTCCACCAGGACGTCCGTGCCGTTGCTGGTGGCGTGGTCGCCAATCTCGACGAAGGGGTCGCGGAACAGGCGCAGCACCCATTTGCCTTCGACGCCGTGGCCGACTCTGATCTTGGTGTTCGGCGCGGCGATGTGCAGGTGCAGCTCGCAGACGGAGCGCAGCTCGATATCCACGCCCTCCAGCGCGGCCGGCTCCAGGTTCCCGTGGAAGCCGATCTTGAGCAGGCCGAGCTTTTTCTCCTGCCCGGCAGGATAGGACAGCCGCCCGTTCAGCGACTGCGAGCGTTTGTCGACAAAGCAGTAGCCCGGCAGGTCCCGGATCGAAACCGTCCTCATCGCCATGGCCGGGGTCTGCGGGGTTTGCCCAAAGCCCTGGAGGATGGGCAGTTCCACCAGGCTTCCGGCAAGCTCCGGCAGGTTTTTCACGCGCTTCCTTTGCTGGAACTCGGGCGAGCGGGCGAAACTGTCAACCAGTTCCTTGAAGTTTTTGCCGTCGGCATGCGCTTCGATGACGGCCTCCGACTCCGGCTCCCGGCCCAGCAGATTGCGGTAACACCAGCAGATTTCTTCCCGGGTCACAGCCATATTAACGTCCAAAACAATTTCATGCGGGCACCTGTAAAACATACGCCAAGCTTCGCGGCCAGTCGGCTGAGACTATCATCGGCGCGGTATTCCGCGCACTTTATAATTATAAGCCACAACGGCGCGCGGTCAACCGCCCCGGCCCCTGCAAAGTGGGATTTTTAAAAATCTAGTGGCGGGACGGGAAAACCCTTCCGATACAGCTCCGCCAGCCCGGCGTGGAAGCCGCCAAAAACAGAGGAGCCGCCACTGGCGTTGCAATAAATATAATATTGTAATATAATTGGATTTAAATAATAAATTGACGACTGGCTGGAAATGGCTTGCCAAACCCTATGCCCCCGAATAGTCATAGGCACCCTATGGTTTCGCAAAACTATCCGCCGGCGCATCGCCTCGACCAATATCCCACAAGTGCGGGGCGCGCCCCGGCATCGGCTCTTAAAACCTCTGGAAATTTAAGCGAATGAGCAAAGCTAATTTGGCGACCCGACTCGCGGCCGGCGGCACGTCGCTGGCGAGTGTTTTGCTTCTGTCCGGCTGCACGGCCGTCTCCGGCTGGGTGTCCTCCACGTCCTGGCTGCCTTCTTCCGGGCCCAACCGCGCGCTGATGCAGGAGATGCAGGACAACCCGGCGGACACTGGCATCCAGATCGTGGACGTCAACGACGAAGTGGCCAGGAAACTGCTCGCCAACCAGAAGAAAAATTTGTTTTCGGACACGCTCGGATCGGAAACCAAGCCCAGCTATGTCATCGGCACCGGCGACGTCATCGAGGTGACGATCTGGGAAGCCCCGCCCGCCGCGTTGTTCGGCAGCGCGACGCCCGGGCAGGCGGCAGGCGGGATTTCCACGACGCGGGCGGTCACGTTCCCGGAGCAAATGGTGGGCCTGAGAGGGGCGATCAACATTCCTTTCGCGGGGCAGGTGCAGGTCGCCGGGCGCACGCCGCAGCAAGTCGAGGCCGACGTCGCGCAACGCCTTTCCACCAAGGCCAACCAGCCGCAAGTGCTGGTGCGGGTGACCCAGAACAACACCTCGACGGTGACGGTGATCGGCGATGTCAGCAACAGCATGCGCATGCCGCTGACGGCGCGCGGGGAGCGTTTGCTGGACGCCTTGGCGGCGGCGGGCGGCCTGCGCCAACTCAGCGGGAGCGGCAGCAGCCAGGTCAGCCAGTCCGTCAACCGGACCGCCTTGCAAGTCACCCGCGGAGACCAGAACCACATCTTGCCGTTGAGCACCGTCATCCAAGATCCCCGGCAAAACATCCTGCTGCGACCGGGGGACGTGGTGACGGCCCTGTTCCAGTCGCTGAGCTTCACCGTCCTGGGCGCGGCGGGCAAGAACGACGAGATCAGCTTCGAGGCCCAGGGCATTTCGCTGGCCCAGGCCCTGGCCCGGGTCGGCGGGCTCCAGGACAACCGCTCCGACGCCAGCGGCATATACATTTTCCGCCTCGAAGACGGCAACGCGCTGTCGTGGAAAACGCAGCCTGCCAAAACCCCCGAGGGGAAAGTCCCGGTCGTCTACCGGGTCAATCTGAAAGACCCCGCCACCTTCTTCGTCGCGCAAACCTTTTCGATCCAGAACCGCGACGTCCTGTACGCGGCCAACGCCTCGGGCGCGGAACTGCAAAAATTCCTCAACCTCGTGCTGACAGCGGTTTATCCGGCCTTGAGCCTGCTCAACACGGCCCGAGGCTTCTAGCGGCCCGCCATGGCCGCGCACGAAGTCCTGGTCGACGTGACCCGGCTGCTGGGCCGCTTCATGAACGGGCGGCTGCCGACGGGCGTGGACCGGGTCGGCCTGGCTTATCTGGCGCATTACGGGCACCGCGCGCAGGCGGTGGTGCGCTGGGCCGGGCGCGGCTTTGTGCTGCCGGCCGCAGACTCGGCCCGGCTGTTCGCCCTGCTGGCCTGCCCGGCGGGACGCCTGCGCCGGGACGCCTGGCCGCTGCTGGCCAAGGCCTTGAGCCTGGGCTGGCCAGCACGCGGGGACGCCGCCGGGCGTTTTTTCTTCAACACCGGCCACAGCGGCCTGGAGCAGCCGGCTTATCCGGCCATGCTCGGGCGGCTTCAGGCCAGGCCGCTGTTTTTTGTCCACGACCTCATCCCCCTCACCCATCCGGAGTACTGCCGCCCCGGCGAGCGCGAGCGCCACGCCCGGCGCATGGACACCGTTCTGGACTTGGCGGCCGGCGTGGTCGCCAACTCCCAGGCCACGCTGGACGGGCTGGCCCGCTACGCGCAGTCCCAAGGCAAGCCCATGCCGCCCGCCGCCGTGGCCTGGCTCGCGCCGGGCCTGGCCCTGCCCGCGCCCGCCCCGCGCCCGCCCTCCGGCCAGGCTCAGGACAGGCCCTTCGGCCAAGCTCAGGACAGGCCCTTCGGCCAAGCTCAGGACAGGCCTTATTTCGTCGTGCTGGGCACTATCGAGCCGCGCAAAAACCACCTGCTGCTGCTCCAGCTTTGGCGGCGGCTGGTCGAGCGCCTGGGCGGGGCCGCGCCTGGGCTGGTGGTCGTCGGCCAGCGCGGCTGGGAATGCGAAAACGCGCTGGACCTGCTGGAGCGCTGCGAGACCCTGCGCGGCTTCGTGGCCGAGCGGCCCGGCTGCGCGGACGCCGAACTGTCGGCCTTGCTGCTCGGCGCGCAGGCGCTGCTGTTCCCTTCCTTCGCCGAGGGCTTCGGCCTGCCGCTGGTGGAGGCGCTGGCGCTGGGGGTGCCCGTGATCGCCAGCGACCTGCCGGCGTTCCGCGAAGTCGCCGGAGACATCCCCGACTACCTCGACCCGCTGGACGGGCCGGGCTGGAGCGCCGCGGTGGAGGCCTACGCCCAGCCCGGCAGTCCCGCGAGGGCCGCCCAGTCGCGGCGCTTGGCGGGTTTCAAAGCGCCCACCTGGGACGAGCACTTCGCGGTCGTCGACAGCCTCATGGAGCGGCTGGATGCGGCCGGCTGAACCGGTCTACGCCTGCGGCTTCTCGTCGTGGAAGAAACCGGCGGTGCGCGGTTTTTTCAGCGGCGCGCCGGTGGTTTTCGTGCGCAGCGCCAGCGGCGTGCCGGCCGGGGCGACGCTGGCCGTGTGGGGGCGCAAGCCGGTTCCCGGCACGCTGGCCGAGGGCGTCCAACTGATCCGCCTGGAAGACGGCTTTCTGCGCTCGGTGGGCCTGGGCGCGGATTTGATCCGCCCGCTTTCCTGGGTCGGCGACCGCCGCGGCATCTACTACGACGCCACCGTCCCGTCGGATCTGGAGCATCTGCTGGAGACGGCGGCGTTCAGCCCCGAACTGCTGCGGCGCGCCAAGGCTTTGCGCGAGCGCATCGTCGCCTGTGGCCTGACCAAGTACAACGTGGGCCGGGCGGCCTGGCACCGGCCCCGGGGCGCGGGCCGGGTGATCCTGGTGCCCGGCCAAGTGGAAAGCGACGCGTCGCTGCGCTACGGCGCGCCGGGGCTGCGCACCAACATGGGGTTGCTGCGCGCGGTGCGCGAGGCGAACCCGGACGCCCACGTGGTCTACAAGCCGCATCCGGACGTGCTGGCGGGCCTTAGAGCCCAGGGCGACGGCGAGGCCGGGGCTTTGGCCTGGTGCGACGAGCAGGTGGAAGACGTGGGCATGGACGCCTTGCTGGCCGGCGTGGACGAAGTCCACGTCCTCACCTCGCTGGCCGGATTCGAGGCGCTGCTGCGCGAAAAGCCGGTCACCTGCCACGGCCAGCCGTTTTATTCAAGCTGGGGGCTGACGGTGGACGCGCACCCGGTGCCCCGCCGCCGCCGGAAACTGGCGCTGGACGAATTGGCCGCCGGCGCGTTGCTGCTATACCCCCGCTACCTGGGCCGCGCCCACAGCCAGCCGATCACGGCGGAGCAGGCCTTGGACGAGCTGACCGCCTGGCGCGCCAGGGACGGCGGGGCCGCGCCCTGGTGGCGCAAGCTGTTCAGGATCGTGTTGCGCCAAGTCGTGGGCGTCCGGTGAGCAAGCGGCGTTCGTTTCTGTTTCTGCAAGGGGTGTGCTCCCCGTTTTTCGCCGCGCTGGCGGACCGCCTGGCGGCGGACGGCCACCGCGTGCGCAAGCTCAATTTCAACGGCGGCGACGCCGCCTACTGGTGGCCGCGCCCGGCCCAGGCCTTCCGCGGCGGCGTCGACGGCCTGGCCGGCTTTCTCGACCGGCAGTATCAAACACTGGGCATCACCGACCAGATCCTGTTCGGCGACCGCCGCCCGCTGCACCGGCCCGCCGTGGAGCGGGCCGAGCGCCACGGCGTCCGCACCCATGTGTTCGAAGAAGGCTATTTCCGCCCGCACTGGGTGACGCTGGAGCGTGAAGGGGTCAACGGCCACTCCCTGCTGCCGCGCGACCCGGACTGGTTCTTCAGCGTCGGCGCCGGCTTGCCGGACGCCGCCGCCGCCGCGGCGTTCCGCTCGCCGTTCTGGCTGCGCGCGGCCCATGACGTGGCCTACCATGCGGCCGGCCTGGCCAACCCGCTCGCCTTCCCCCGCTACCGCACGCACGCGCCGGTCGCCGCGCCGGTCGAATACGCCGGCTATGTGCGCCGCTACGCCCGGCTGCGGCTGCGCCAGCCGCAAGACGAGGCACGGGTGGCCGAACTGGCCCGGCAGGCCGCGGCGTTTTTTCTGCTGCCCTTGCAGTTGAACAGCGACGCCCAAATCCGCGACCATTCCCGCTTCGACGGCATGGCCGGGGTGGTCGAGTTCGTCATGGAATCGTTCGCCCGCCACGCGCCGCCGGACGCCCGGCTGGTCGTCAAAAACCACCCGCTGGACATGGGCCTGGTGGATTATCCCCAGCTCGTCGGCGCGTTGTCGGCGCGCTTCGGCCTGGCCGGCCGGATCGACTACCTGGAGACCGGCAGCATCGAAACCTTGCTGCGCCACGCCTTGGGAATGGTGACGGTGAACAGCACCACCGGCACCCTGGCCTTGGGCCTGGGCTGCCCGACCATCGCCCTGAGCGATCCCATTTACAATCTGCCGGGCCTGTGTTTCCAAGGCGGCTTGGACGACTTCTGGACGGCCCGCCCGCCGCCGGACGCGGAGCTGTTCCGCCGCTTCCGCAACACGGTGGTCCACACCACCCAGGTGAACGGCGGGTTTTATTGCCGCCCCGGCATCGCCCTGGCGGTGGCAAACTGCCTGCGCATGCTGGAGCCTGCGCGCTCGCCTTTGGAGGAGCTGCTATGAACGCAAACGATCCCGTGTCCGTGTTGATCACCGGGGCGACCGGCGCGATAGGCCGCGCGCTGGCGGAAATCTACGCCGCGCCCGGCGTCTTCCTGCTGCTGCAAGGCCGCGACGAGGCGCGCCTGGCCGAGACGGCGGCGCTGTGCCAAGCCCGGGGCGCAAAGACGCGGACGCGAAGCCTGGATCTGGCCGACGCCCAAGCCCTGGCCGACTGGCTTGAAGAACTGGCGGCCGGCGAGGCTTTCGACCTCGTCATCGCCAACGCCGGCGTGAACACCGACACCGGCCCGGACGGGGCGGGCGAGCGCTGGGAGGCCGTGGAGGCGCTGCTGGCCGTCAATGTCCGCTCGACGCTGGCCCTGGCCCACGCGGTGCTGCCCGGCATGCGGCGGCGGGGCCGGGGGCAGATCGCCTTGCTCAGCTCGCTGGCGGCCTGGCACGGCCTGCCGGTGACGCCCAGCTACTGCGCCAGCAAGGCGGCGGTCAAGGCTTACGGCGAAGCCTTGCGCGGCGCGCTGGCCGCGGAGGGCGTCAAGGTCAACGTGGTCATGCCCGGCTATGTGGACTCGGCCATGTGCCGGGCGATGCCCGGGCCGAAACCCTTCCTGTGGCCACCCGAACGGGCGGCGCGGGCGATCCGGCGCGGCCTGGCGCGCAACCAAGCGCGCATCAGCTTCCCGTTTCCGCTCAACCTGGGCACCTGGCTGCTGGCGGTGATCCATCCCGCGCTGGCGCAATGGATACTTAAACAACTGCATTATGGCGGCTGAGTTCTGGCTGCCGGCCGGCGCCGGGCTGCTCGCCGTGCTGGCCGGCGCGCTGGGCCTGGAGGCTTGCTTGGTTCCGCGCCCGCGCTGGCGGGGACGCCCCCGGGCGGCCTGGGCGGCGCACACAGGGATTTGCCTGCTGTTGTACGGGCTGGAGCTGGTCTTGTTCCAGCGCGCCTACTTTGGCGCGGCGATGGCCCTGGCCAGCCTGCTGCTGCTGGTCGTGGTCAGCCGGGTCAAAACCGCCATGCTGCGCGAACCCTTCCTGTTCCAGGACTTCGAGTATTTCACCGACCTGCTCCGCCACCCCCGGCTGTACCTGCCGTTTTTTGGCGTCGGCAAGGCCCTGGCCGGCCTGGCGGCGTTCCTCGCCGCGCTGGGCCTCGGGCTGGCGCTGGAGCCCGGCCTGCTCCGGCGGGGCGGCGGGGCGGACGGGCTGGCTTTGCTGGCTTTGCTGGCCTTGCTGGCGGGGACGGGGGCCTGGCTGCTCCGCTACGCGGCCGCCCGGCCACTCGGCTTGAGCTTCGAGCCCGGGGCGGATCTGAAGCGCCTGGGCCTGCTGGGCTTCCTGTGGGGCTACGGCCTGGCCGAGCGCGCGCCGCCGCCCGCCGCCGGCCCGTTCGCAGGCCCGGCGCGCGCGCCCCAGTCCCCGGCCCGGCCCCATGTGGTGGCGGTGCAGAGCGAGTCCTTCTTCGACGCCAGACGCCTTTACCCCGGCGTGTCGCCGCGGGTGATGGCCGAATTCGACCGGCTGGGCCTGGCCGCGCAGCGGCGCGGCCTGCTGGCCGTGCCCGCCTGGGGGGCCAACACCGTGCGCACCGAGTTCGCGTTCTTGTCGGGCCTGCCCGCGCAAGCTTTGGGCGTGCACCGGTTCAACCCTTACCGCCGGCTGGCCGGCAGCCTGCCCACGCTGGCGGCTTATCTGCGCGGGCTGGGCTACCGGACGGTCTGCGTGCATCCCTACCCGGCGAGCTTTTACCGCCGCGACCGGGTTTACCCGCGCCTGGGCTTTGACGAATTCATCGACATCGCAAGCTTTGACGACGGCGACCGCTTTGGCCCTTATGTCGGCGACGAGGCGGTCGGGCGGGCCGTGCGGCGGCGGCTGGAAAACGCGGACGGGCCGCTGTTCGTCTTCGCCATCACGATGGAAAACCACGGGCCGCTGCATTGGGAGTCCGTCGCCGCCGACGACGAGGCCCGGCTGTACCGGACGCCGCCGCCGCCAGGCTTCGACGATTTGACCGTCTACCTGCGCCATGTCGAAAACGCAGGCCGCATGCTGGCCGAGATCCGCGACGCCCTGGAGACCGGCCCCCGCGACGGCGGGCTGTGCTGGTATGGCGACCATGTCCCCATCATGCCGAAGGTATACGCCGACACCGGGTTTGCCGACGGGCGCACCGACTATTTCCTGTGGCGGCGGGGCGGCGCGCCGGCGGCGCAAGCGCCGGACGATCTGCGGGCGGAGGATCTGGCGGCGGCGCTGCTCGACGCCATGGGCCTGGCCCGCGGGCGCTAGGCGTTTTGGCGTCGGCGCATTAACATGGCGGAAAAATTCCTCAGGTCTAAACTTTGTCATCACGCAGAACGGCATGAACACAAACATCCAGTGGCACCACGCCACCGTCAACCGGCAGCGCCGGGAACAGCAAAGCGGGCACCCAAGCTTCATCCTCTGGTTCACCGGCCTGTCCGGCTCGGGCAAATCGACCCTCGCCCACCGCGTCGAGGAAATCCTGTTTGAACGCGGCTGCCGGACTTACGTGTTCGACGGCGACAACGTCCGCCACGGGCTGTGCGCCGACTTGGGCTTCAGCGCCCAAGACCGCGCTGAAAACATCCGCCGCATCGGCGAAATGGGCAAGCTGTTCGTGGACGCCGGCTGCATCGCCCTGACCGCCTTCATCTCGCCGTTCAAAGCCGACCGCGACAAGATCCGCGCCTTGCTGGCTCCGGGCGACTTCATCGAGATTTACTGCCAGGCGCCGTTGGCCGTGTGCGAGCAGCGCGATGTCAAAGGTCTGTACCAGAAGGCCCGGCGCGGCGAGATCGCCGAATTCACCGGCATCTCATCGCCTTACGAGGTGCCGGAAAGCCCCGAGCTGGTCGTCCCCACCGGCGAACTCGGCCTGGAGGACTGCGCCTTGCAAATCATCGAATACCTGGAGCGGACGGGCAAAATCCGCGCCCAAGACTCCGCCTGACGGGCTTCGACGGCCGCCGCCAGGCTTGCGCCTAAAGCCCACTGCTGGAAACTGTTCCCGCATCGTCCATTAACACTATCACGGCGGGGGATTTTTCATGGCAATACAGATCGCCTTGGTGGCCTGAGCCACCAGACTCGTCTGCCGGGAATGCCTGCACCAGTTGGCTCAGGACGCCGACGTGGAGGAAATCCGCGAAACCCTTGTCGCCGGAAACCCTGGCGCCCAGCATCCGCGAGTGCTTGGTCAATTTCGACTTCCTGGAGAGCCATCCCGACTGGTTCCAGGTGGACTGGGTGTTTTGCGCGCTCGGCACCACGCTGCGGCAAGCAGGCTCCCGCGAGGCGTTCTGGCACGTCGATTTCGACTATCCGCTGGCCATCGCCCAGCCCTCGTTGCTGCTGGGCGAGCGCTCACCGCCGCGCCTTGGGGAAGAAATTGGCAAGCGCCTGGCCTGGCTGTTCCCTTCGCACTGGCGGCCCGTGCAAGCCAGCCAGGTGGCCGGGGCGCTGCTCCGCGCGGCGCAGGCGGATGAGCCGGGGTGAATATTTTGGAGAACACCGCGCTGCGCGGCGGACGGTGAGGCTACAATTGGGCCAGAACGGGTACTCGGAAGGGCTTGCTCGCCCATAGACCCTATCCCATAATGACTAATAGAGTCATCATCAACAAAGATGGCAAGCCAATGGTCGCACAGGTTGACGCCCAGCTATTTGAACGCATTCGTCGCATGCAAGGCCGCTTCTACGCGCTATGCCAACGCTCAAAGCGGACTTTGCAGATACGGCAGAGGCGGAAGGACTCGCTGAAATTGAGGCTACCATTGAGCTTGAGCGTGCGAGGCATGTTTGACCGCTAAGAAAGCGTGAGCCACTGTAGCTGCGGTATATTCCTGCCATCTATGAATCTAGAATATAATTTTAACAAACCTATCTTACTAACTTCATGAGTCCAAAAAACATCCAACCAGCAAAACAGCGCCGCTCCCGAGCTAAAGAATATTTGGTGACAGCCGTAGATTTATTTTGCGGCGCAGGCGGGCTGACCAGAGGGCTTTTGGATGCAGGTATTTCTGTGGTGGCAGGGTATGACATCGATCCTGCCTGCAAATATCCGTATGAACGTAATAACGGAGGTGCAGCATTCAAACTCAAGAGCGTCGCTGATGTGTCAGCTGATGAATTAGAAGCTTATTATCCATCTAACCACGTCCGTATCCTCGTTGGTTGTGCTCCATGCCAGCCCTTCTCAAAATACACGCAAGGTTTAAATAAACAGCATGATACCAAATGGGAATTGCTAAGTGAATTTGGTCGTTTGGTGCATGAACTCAAGCCAGAGATCATTAGCATGGAGAATGTTCCAGAGATTAAGCGGCATAGGGTATTCACGAAGTTCATCGCCATATTACAGCAAGCAGGATATTATGTGACTCATCAAGAAACTTATTGCCCTGAGTTTGGGATTCCGCAACAACGCAAACGCTTAGTATTATTAGCATCACTTTTAGGTTCAATTAACTTACATAAGCCGTGCAATGTTACGTCTCCGACTACCGTTCGCCAAGCTATTGCTCACTTGCCATCTCTTGGAGCAGGCGATATTAATCCTGAAGATATGATGCACCGCGCTAGTAGCCTATCTCCCTTGAACCTTAAGCGGATTCAAGCATCTCGTCCAGGTGGATGTTGGCGCGACTGGCCTTCTGATTTAGTCGCTAAGTGTCATCGCGAGGAATCCGGCCAGACCTACCCCAGCGTTTATGGGCGTATGGAATGGGATAAACCGTCCCCAACTATCACGACCCAGTTTTTTGGATTTGGAAATGGGCGTTTTGGTCATCCTGATCAAGATCGAGCTTTAACGCTGCGCGAAGGGGCTACCCTCCAGTCTTTTCCGGAAAATTACGAATTTGTCGCTAAGGGCCAGCCAGTTGTCTTCTCCACTCTGGGACGGCTAATTGGAAATGCGGTTCCCGTTCGCCTTGGTGAGGCGATTGGCATCTCAATCCTACAGCACTTAAAATCTGTTCACACCTAGAGGTGGTTATGTCCGAAAATAGCGCTATAATTTTCCAAGAAGATCGCGATGCTGCCGAGGCACAAATTGCCGAGCATCATAAGATTATCGACTACGATACCCGTGAATATCCAGTAGAAGTTATAGTTGATAAGTATCTAAAACGATTAGAGGATGATGACAACGACTTTTTCGTTCCTGACTACCAACGCGACCATACTTGGCCTGATGAACATCAGTCTCGCTTTATTGAATCAGTACTCATGGGATTACCGATTCCATTACTATTTATGGCTGATGTTGAAGGGCAGGAGGGACGTGCCGAAATCGTAGATGGCTCCCAACGGGTGCGGACTCTCGCTCGTTTTATGAACAATGAACTGCGATTGTCCGGACTTAAGCGGCTCACTAAGCTTAATGGTTTTACCTTTGCCGATCTTCCTCAAATTCGGCAACGGCGCTTTGGTCGCCACACCATGCGAATGATTGAATTGCGAGAAGGCGTCGATGAAGAGGTTCGTCGTGACATCTTTAGTCGCATCAACACTGGCAGTTTGAAGCTCAACGACATGGAAGTGCGCTGGGGAGTTAGCGATGGCCCATTCCTAAAATTTGTCCGTGCGTGTTCAGAGCAACCGTTGTTTCGCCAGCTTGCACCACTTAGCGACAAGGCAGTAAAGCTACGAGAGCCACAAGAGTTCGTTCTTCGCTTTTTTGCCTACTTGCGTGATTACAAAAAATTCAACCGTAGCGTTGTTGGATTCCTTAATGATTATCTAAAAGATATGGAAGCCTTCGATGCTGATATGGAAGCCAGATGTCAAGATGAGTGGGATAAAATGTTAGTTTTTGTCAAGCGACATTTCCCAGACGGATTTAGTAAGCACAAAGGCCATGTGCGGACTCCTCGCATTCGATTCGAGGCAATCTCGGTTGGAACTGCGCTTGCGCTGCGTATCAATCCGGATCTCATTCCCGCCTCACTTGCTTGGTTAGAGTCGCCGGAATTCAAAAATGAGATGCGATCTGATGCTAGCAATTCCCGTCCAAAAGTTATCCGTCGCATTGAATTTGTCCGCGATCAACTGCTTGGAATGAAACCATGATCCTAGTTCAGAAAGATTTCCAAGATCGTGTGGGCGAAATCGAGGATTACTTCGATTTCATTCAACAAATTGATTCTGGAAAAATACTACTTACTCCGTCCAATCACGAAAAAGCAGAGCCCTATACTGCTCATAAGCGGAACAACCTTGTTCGTACTTTCAAAGCCAGCGCCTTTCTTTTGCTCTACAACTTGATGGAATCCACCGTAAGCAATGCGGTTCAAGCCATATATGATGAATTTGCGAACAAAAATATCTCTTTCGATTCCTGTCGCCAGAATATTCGGCGTGTGATTCTTGGAAATCTCAAACAGCATAGTCCTGACGAAATCCTACCCGATCTTAATCACCTCGCAACTGATATTGTCAGCAAAACATTCCGAAAAAACAAGATCGTGTCAGGTAATGTGGATGCCAGAAAAATTAGAGAAGTTGCCGATGAATATGGTTTTGCTCCTCCATCAGCTGATGGAAAAGCCTTGCTGACTGTTAAATCTAGCCGCAACGATCTTGCACATGGAAGTAAGTCATTTTCGGAAGTGGGCCGCGACTATGCCGTGCAGGAGATCATCGATATAAAAAACAAAATTATAATCTACCTTAATTCGATGCTTAAAAGTGTTTCGGATTATATTAGTCAACAGCAATACCTCGCTACTCCTGGCTGCCCATGACTTCTACTATATAATCGCGAGGTGATTCAGGATGGGAGGCACCTGCGACGCCTGTGCTGAAACAGCCATTCCGTCGCAACGTTATTGTCTGCGGTGGAATATTGGACATTTCACCAAAGTTCTAACATCCTGGGCGGGTTGAATAACCCGGTCTGCTCAGGCCAAGGCTTACATGCATACAGGCCACCAACAAGCCCCCCGCTTCCTCAATCTCGATGCGGTTCGCTATCGCCCACCCCATCATGCCAACTAGAGGCCACCCTGGTTGCCGGTTTTATCCGGCCTGCCTAGGGATTTGAAACCTTCCAGCGCCTCCTTCAAAGCCTCAGCGGCTCCCGCCGGTCCCCTTTCTCCAATTGCTGGCGAGCGGTGGTGATGGCCCTGGAGCCGCCTTGTTTTCTGGCTTCCATCGTGCCGCCTAAGATGAGTTTGACGATTGCCCGGCGGCTTTGACATGCTTTTGAGATTTTGCCAAGTCATTCGCGTCGATGGCTTTCTGCGCCGCTTCGAGGTGGGTGATGGTGGTGTTGATCAATTGCGCCGTGGCGGGTTCAGTCGCTCCGGCGTTTACCGCCGTGTTGCCCGCGCCTATCAGCAGAATTAAAAAAACCCGCAGCCATCAATTTTTTAAGGGTGTTCATCATTTTATAAACTCCTCAAGCGCGTGAAATTTTCTACACTCAAGGGCCGAGGGCGCCGCGTTGGGCCACTGGGCTTCACCGTCCAACTTGCCCGGACAGTACGCTTTTGGAAACAGTCCGTCAATAAAAATACCTTGTCCATCAACCCCATCCGCAGCTGAACTTGATCCCGCGTTTTGGACGGACATCGAAACCATGGCAGCGGTTTGCCAGGGTATTCGCAAATGGGAACAACGGCGGTGGTCAAAACCTGGGAGGAATTCGCAACGGACAGGCTGGGGACGCTTCCTTGCCTTCCCCGCCCGCAGTGGCTACCTTTTCAGAAACCGGGCGCGGTGCTAGTCTGTCAAGCCTTATCGGACTTCCCAACCACCACACTCGACACCGCCATGAACAAAGCCGAACTACTCAACACCCTGGCCGAGCAGACAGGCCAGGCCAAGGAGGAAATTGCCAAAACCCTGGACGCCTTGATGGACACCGTCGCCGCCACCCTGGCCAAAGGCGACAAGCTGCTATTGGTCGGCTTCGGCACTTTCGAGATCCGCCGCCGGGCCGCCCGGCCCGGACGCAACCCCCAGACCGGCGAACCCATCCAGATCGAGGCGGCGACCCTGCCCTCGTTCAGCCCCGGCAAGCTGTTGAAAGACCGCGTGGCCGAGGCCCACAAACCTAAGCAAGCCCCGGCCAAGCCCAAGAAAGCCAAACCCAAGAAGGCCTAGACGAAACCGCCGCCCCGCCATGGCCCCAGGACAATCGCGCGATGCGGCCTTTACAGGGCCGCGCGAAGAAAAAGCGGTCTCACGCAACGGCGCAACGACGCCACGCCCGGCGACGTCGCGGGCGTGGCGTCGTTGCGTGAGGCGCTTTTCTTTCCGCCTTTGCGGTCTTTGCGTGGGATTTCCTGCTGTGCCGGATGGCAGACAACATAGCGATTGCCCTGGCCATCGCCCGCCTCAAGCGGTTCTGCCGCGTTGGCGCCGCGGGCCGCTGTCCAGTTAAGCCGCGCGCGTGTCACGGCGGCGCCCCGCCGCCTTCCTCCAACCCCAGACAACGCTCCTTGCCTGGCCCGGCGCCCTCAACGAGGCGCGGGAATGAGTCATAGACCGATGCGCCAAGCCGGAAGCGGCCCGCCGCCGCGCCCGACGAGGACAAGCCAGGCCCGTCATAGAAATGACCAAGACCCTGTTACGCATTTAGGGGGGACCGCAGAATTCGGAAAAAATAGTACGCTATGGGTTTTGCGTTAATTTCTTTCGAGCGCGGTTGGACTGTCCTGGCGGGCTTTAAGCGGCCGGCGGATAAAGGCGGATAAAACCGCCCCGCCGGGGGGTGAATATTCACCGTTGACTCGCAACGAAACAGATTGTTTACTGATGCCAGGGGTTTTTCCGTTGAGGGGCCGCAGGCGTGCCAGCGAAACGCCTCTTTTTTTCGGCCACGGCGTCACAACCTTCTCAAAGGAAGCGGTCATGCGTCTTCAATTTCAACGTCATCTGGGGCGTCTGCTGCGCGGGCGGAAAACGCCGGCCGGCGGGGGCGGGCCACGCTTGCAAGCCTTGGCGGCGGGCGCCGCGCCCAGCGTGCCGCCCGAGTTCAACCACCGCGACTACGTGATCTACCTGTTGCACAGGACGCGGACATCGAGCATGCCTTGATGGCGCAATACCTCTACGCCGCCTACTCCCTGGGCGGGCCGCAAGTGCCGGCCGCCCACCGCAAGCAGGTGGCGGGCTGGCAGGAGGTCATCTTAGGGATTGCCAAGGAGGAGATGGCGCATTTGATCTCGGTGCAAAACGTGCTGCGCCTGATCGGCGGGCCGCTGAACCTGGCCCGCGAGGATTTTCCGTGGATCTCGCCGTTCTTCCCGTTCCCGTTCACGCTCGAACCGCTGACGCTGGATTCGCTGGCCAAATACGTCTATGCCGAATCGTCGGCGGACTGGGCCGGCCCGCTGGCGGACGAAGTCCGGCGACGGGTCGACGCGGAGGCGCCCAGTCCGCACCGGGTCAGCGCGCTGTTCAACGAGTTGATCCCGCTGGTGGAAAACCCGGCGTTCCTGCGCGAGGCGACGTTCCAGCCGGACACGTTCCCGTTCCAAGCCTCCTGGGACGAGTGGGGGCGCGGCTACAAGGGCGGCGCCCGCGGCAACCCGTCCGGCGCGGGGCCGAAGCAAACCCCGGATCTGCTGGTCGTGCCGCTGGCGTCCCGCGACGACGCGGTGGCCGCGCTGAAGCAAACCGCCCAGCAGGGCGAGGCTTACCAAACGCCGGCGGAGGGCGGGGAGCTGTCCCACTTCCAGCGTTTCCTGGACATTTACACGCAGATGCGGGCACTCCGGCACGAAGGCTGGCAGCCGTCGCGCCCGGTCGCCGTCAACCCGTCGCTGCCGCTGGACGGCGAGGCGGACGGCGACACCATCACCCACCCCGAAGCCCAGCGCTGGGCCAGCCTCAGCAATGTCCGCTACCGCCTGTTGTTGAATCTGCTGCTGCACAGCTTCGAGCTGGACGAGGGGCTGGGCCAGGCGGGCGCTTGGACGCCCCGGGGGCTCATCATCAACGGCACCTTCGGCGAGATGTACAACCTGCGCGCCCTCAGCGCCTTGCTGATGCAGACGCCGCTGCGGCCCAGGCGCCTGCAAAATGGCCGGCCCGCCGTTCCAGATGCCCTACACCCTGAACCTGCCGCAGGCCGACCGCTGGCGCTTGCACCGGGATCTGCTGCGCGCCTCGGCCAGGCTGGTCGACGGGCTGCTGCGGCACAGCCCGCCGGAACGGCACGGCTATCTGCACGCCTTGCGGGAAAACGACCGGAGCTTCCTCCAGTCCATCGACCGCATCCTGGCCGGCCAATCCAGCCCCCGCACCTGGCTGTAGGAGCGTCCCATGCCCATTCTTCAACTGCGCATCCTCCCCCCCGTCGCCATCGGCCGCCTCGGCTCCTCGCCGACCCCGCTGGAGGCGTTTGAACTGCGGACGTCCGAAGCCAATCCGCTGGATTACCGCAGCATCGTCCCCCGCGAAACCCTGGAAATCGACCCCGGCAGCGGCGCCGTCGCCCGCGGCTATGTGCCTGAATCCATCCGCTTCAAAGAGCCCGACGGGCGCATCCGGCCCGTCGCGCCGTTTCTCGAAGTGTTGGCGCTGACCGGCAAGGACGAGCTGGTGCCGCTGACCACCGCGCTGCTGGCGGCGGAAGGCTTGAGCCTGGAGGCTTTGCACTGGTCGGTCGAGGTCGGCAACCTCAAGCTGTTCCGGCGCACCGGCGACCCCGGCGACAAGATCCTCGCCCGCCTGCCCTGCATCCAAGACCATCGCCGCTACACGCTGGCCGGCGAATGCGCCCACTTCCTGCCCGGCAAGACCCTGCCGCTGGGCTCGGTGCGCTTCATCCAGCCCACTGCGGACTTCCCGCAGATCCGGCTGCGCTACACCCCGGCCGCCGGCAAAGTCTACGGTTCCAGCCTGGAGCGGCACGTCTCCGACACCGTCTGCGAGCCGGATCCGGTCATCACCACCGAAGACCGGGTGCTATACGACACCGGCAAGGGCCGCTGGCGGGGCTACCGGGACGAGTCCTCGCCCACGCTCACCAACCCGGCCCAGATCTACGCCGGCTACGACAACGCCGACGGCGTCCATGTCAGCTGGGACTATCTGGACGACGAATGCGACGGCGTCGCCTCGGCCCATCTGACGCTGGCCGACGGCACGGTGTTGAGCGCCCACGCCCACATCAGCGCCGGCTAGCCCGCCTTCGCGCCGGACACGCTGCCGATCCGGGTGGTGTCCGACGAGTTGGAGCAAATCCTCCAAGGCCCCGAGGCCGACGGCGAGGTGCCCATCGAAGAGGCCGAGGCGATTGTGTTGCGCGCGCTGGAAACCGTGCGGCTGATGAACACCGCGGTCATGAACGGCAACCGGGTGAACGGCCGCGACAACGTCGCCAGCACCATGGTGCGCCAGGACACCGGCGACTTTGGCCGCTTGTACGCGCCGATCATGGCCCCCTCGCTGCTGGACAACCTGGCGTTGCGGGCCTTGCACGCGCGGGTGTTCGGCGCGCTGCGCGCCGGGGCCGCGCCCTGGTTCTCCGAGGCCCTGCGCCGGCCGGAGGAGATCGGCAACCTGTCCGACAAGGCGCGGCGCAAGATGCCGGCGCTGATGCGCGGGGCCGACGGCCGCGCGCTGACCCTGACCCGCCGGCAAATCAGTTTGATCATCCAAGCCGCCAGCCAGGCGCTGTTCCGCCCCGCCGAAACCCCGGCCGGCGGCGATTCCGACCACGAACAGGGGAACTGCCATGACGCAAACGCTTAAGCCCGGCAACCTGGCCGCCCAGTTGCACTACCGGGGCACCGGCAATCCGGAGTCGGTGCTGCCGCGCACTGCGATTTCCAATTGCTTTCCGGGCCTGGAATTCGACTTCCGCAACCTCTGGCGGCGGGCGTTTGTCGGCATTGTGCTGGTCGAAAACAACAATTACGTCGTCGCCGCCGACGATCCGCGCTATGAAAACCTGGTGGGCCGGCGCCTGCTGAAAGTGGACGGCCAGCCCACCATGGTCGTCACCGAAGGCCCGCAATTTCCCGGCGGCGATTCGGTGCGGCTGGACAACGCCGCGAACCCGAACGCCGTGTCCTTCATGGAATGGTCAAACTCGCTGGCGGCGGTGTTGCAAAAACAAGGGCAGGCGGTGGACTGCGAATTCACCGCCGAGCCCAGCGGCACCGAAGTCATCGCCGGCGAGGTCGAGACCCTCGCCGTCCGGCTGACGGTCAGGCCGTTTTTCGACGGCGACACCGCCGCGCTGTCGCAAGACTTGTTGCAGCCCGGCGAGTTGACCCAAGGCCTGTGCGCGCCCTGGCAGAACGATTACCGGGAATGCGCCTGTTACTACTGGGCCGCCAGCCGCCCCGACTATGTCAACGTCGAGCCCGGCGCGGACGGCCTCAGCCACGGCGACATGTGGCTGGCCAAACAACGCACTGGGGAGTACATCCCCGACGACCGCGCCGATTCAAGGCTAGTGTCCTACGACGACTTGTTCAAGGACTGGGAGAAAGAACTGCGCTTCATCATCCGGGGCCGGGACGCCGACGCCTCGTGAACGCCCCGCCCCGCCCGGACGGCGACGGACTCGCCCGCGCCCTCGCCCGGCAGGCGGCGGCCGACGCCCGGCCCCGCTCGCCGCGGGTACATTTGCTGGCCCGCGGCGCGGTGCCGCAACTGCTGGTCGTGGACGGCTCGCGCCTGTACGAGGTGCCGCTCGCGCTGGCGGACACCCTCGACAGCGTCTTGGACGCCGGCGACGAGGCCGGCCTGGCCGCGCTGCTGGACGGCCTGGGGCTGGCCTCGCCCCTGGCCATCGACGACGCGCCCTTGCAAAACCCGCCCGTCCACGCCTTTTCCCTGGCCGTGGCGCAGACCTGCAACCTGGGCTGCGGCTATTGCTACGCGCAGCAAGGCGGTTTCGGCGGCGCGCCGAAGCACATGCCGCGGGCGGTCGACCGCCTCGTCGGACTGGCCGCGCCGGGCGCGCGGGTCAACCTGGCGTTCCTCGGCGGCGAGCCGCTGGCGAACCGCCCCGTGCTGCGCGCGGCGACGGAATACGCCGCGCGGCAGGCGCGGGCGCGCGGCGTCGCCATCGGCTTTTCAATCACCACCAACGGCACGCTGCTGGAGCAGTCCGACGCCGAGTTTTTTGAAACCCACGGCTTCGCGGTCACCGTCAGCCTGGACGGCGTCGGCGCCGTCCACGACCGGCTGCGACCGTTCAAAAACGGCGCCGGCAGCTTCGAGCGGATACTGGCGCGGACACGGCCTTTGCTGGCGCTGCAGCGGCGCATGCAAGTGTCCGCCCGCGTCACCGTGACGCCGCAAAATCTCGACCTGCCGGAGACCCTGGCGGCCTTCATCGCGCTGGGCTTCCACAGCGTCGGCTTCTCGCCCTTGCTGCGCGCCGCCGACGGGGCGGCGGAAATGGGGCCGGCCGGGCTGGAAGCCCTGCTGGACGCCATGGTCGCCTGCGGGCTGGCCTTCGAGCGCGAAACCCTGCAAGGCCGGCGCTATCCGTTTCTGAACATGGTCAACGCGCTGCGCGAACTGCACCGCGGCACCCACCGCCCTTACCCCTGCGGCGCCGGCGCCGGCTATTTCGGCGTGTCGGCGGAGGGCGGCTTGTCGGCCTGCCACCGCTTCGTGGACGACGCGGACGGCCAGATGGGCGATTTGACATCCGGGCCTGACCGGGCGCGGCAAAACGCCTGGCTGGCCGAACGCCACGTGCACCGGCAAGCACCCTGCGGAAGCTGCTGGGCGCGATACCTCTGCGGCGGCGGCTGCCACCACGAAGTCTTGGCGCGCGGGCGCAGCGCCTGCGATTTCATCCGCGGCTGGCTGCACTACACCCTGCAAGCCTATGGCCGGCTGTCCCGGCACCGGCCGCAATGGTTCAGCGAATCTTCAGCGCAGGCGCCGGTTGAAAACCTATGACGCCGCCATCCTCGGGGCCGGCCCGGCCGGCTGCTGCGCGGCGCTGCGCCTCGCCGGGCTCGGCCACCGGGTGGCGCTGATCGAGCGCGCCCGCTTTCCCCGCCCGCAAGTCGGCGAGTCGCTCTCGCCCGGCATCGGCAACCTCCTCGATTACTTGGGGCTGGCCCCGCTGCCGGAGGCCGTCGGCTTCATCCAGGGCCTGCCCGGCCAGATCGCCTGGAACACGCCCGCGCCGCGCCCCTGGCCTTCGGAACAGCGGGGGTCTGTGCTGATGGTGGACCGCGCCCGCTTCGACGCCTGGCTGCTCGGCGCGGCGCGGGCGCGCGGCGTGGACGTGCTGCAACCGGCGCGCCTGGCCGCGGGTGCCGTCGACGCGGACGGCTGGCGGCTGGCCATCCGCCAGGCGGAAGGCGTGCTGGCCGTGCGCGCCCGCCTGCTGCTCGACACCACCGGCCGCAACGGGCACAGGCCCTACCGCCACCACGCCACGGCGGCCCCTACCCTGGCCCTTTGCGCGCGAGTGGAGGCCGGGGCGTTTCCATGGGAAACGCGCATCGAAGCCTTGGCCGACGGCTGGGTATGGGGCTCGCCGCATCCGGATGGCGCTTACCGGGTGATGGCTTTTGTCGACGGGGCAACGCCGGCGCGGATCCGGCCCGCCGAGCGTTTCGCCTGCCTGCTCCGGCGCAGCCGCCTGTTCGGCGCCGCCGCCGCCGCCCGGATCGCCGTCCGCCCCGCCACCGCCTATTGCGACGCGGAGCCTTGGAGCCTTGGCCGGATCAAGCTGGGCGAGGCCGCCTTCGCGCTTGATCCGCTGTCCTCCTCCGGCGTCGAGAAAGCCATGCGCTTCGCGCTGCAAGCCGCCGTCGCGGCCAACACCCTGTTGCGCGAGCCGGCGTCCGCCGGGCTGGCCCGCGATTTCTACGAAAGCCGCCTGGCCCAGGCCGTGGCGGCGCACCGGCGGTGGGCGGCCGATTATTACGCGTCGGCCCATTGGGCCGACGGACAGCCGTTTTGGCAGGCCCGCGCCCGGCCGCGGGAATTTCCAGGCGGCGCGGACGAATCGGCGTGGATCGGGCGGCTGCGGCAGGCCCTGGGCCAGCCGGCCGCGGGCCTGGCTGAAAAGCCCGCCCCGCCGCCGCTCGATGTGGACGCCGCCTGGGCGAAACCGGTGGCGCTGTGCCCGTCGCTGCGCATCGTCCATGTCCCCTGCGTCGTCGACGACCGCGTCCGCCTGCGCGCCGCCGCGGCCCACCCCGGACTGGGCCAGCCCGTCGCCTTCCTGGCCGGAACCGAACTCGTCCCCCTGCTCGACGCCGTGCGCGGGGCGGGCAGCCTGGCCCAACTCGTCGGCCTCTGGTCTGCCGCCATGCCGCCGCCCGCCGCCGCCCGGCTGGCCGGCTGGCTGCTCAACCATGGCGTGCTGCGGCTGTCATGAACGACGGCGGCCCGAATCGCTACAGCCGGCGTGGTAGTGCCAGATTACCTAATAATTGGTATGATTCAAAAAACCCTTTGTAAGGATTCGACCAGCACATGCGGCATAACAACAATAAAAACTCCTTGGCTTCCTTTGCGCGGCGGCTCAAAGCCGGGAGGCCGGCCGGCGGCGCGCTATTGTTGCTGGCTTGCGCCACCGCGCAAGCCGACGCTTTCCGCATCCCCTACCAAGGAACCGCCGCCTCCGGGCAAGGCGAGGCTTTCGCCGCCCAGGCCGACGACGCCTCGGCCTTGTATTACAACCCCGCCGGGCTGACCCAGCTGCGCGGCATGCATTCCTCCGTCGGGGTCAGTTTCGTCGGCGGGCAGACGGAGTTCACCAGCCAGCAGGACGGGCGCAAATACTACGCCGACTTCGGCGGCACCATCGGCTTCCCGCCGCCGAGCAACTATTACCTGGTGGCCAACCTCGGCGATTTGGGCGTCGACATCGCCGCGCTGAAACCGCTGACCGTGGGAATAGGCCTGAACTCGCCTTTCGGCCTGGCCACCCGCTGGAACGGCACCACCCCGTTCTCGTCCATCATCACGCGCGCCCGGCTTCCGCTGCTCAACATCAAGCCGACCATGGCCTATAAGATCAACGACATGGTGTCGCTCGGCTTTGGCCTGGACATTTACACCTTCGCCGGCTTCATCGGCGCGGGCGGCTACGAGTCGAGAAGCCTGCAGCAGAACGGCCTGGTCAGCACCGAGCTGAACGGCGACGGCACCGTGGTCGGCTACAACGGCAGCGTGCTGTTCACGCCGCTGCGCAGCGCCGAAGGCAAGCCGGTGCTGAATGTCGGGCTGGTCTACCGCACCGGCGAGCGGCTGGGCCTGAGCGGCAACTATCTGGTCAACGGCGTGTCGGTCGCCAAGTCCAAAAGTACGATTGTGCTTCCGGAGGTCGTTTCCGGCGGCCTGGCCTACTGGCCGGTCCGCGACCGCCTCCACGAGTGGAAGCTGGAATACGACATGGAGTTCGTCAACTGGAGCACCGTGCAAAACTTCGGCATCGGCCTGTCCAACGGAACCTTGATCAACGTCCCGCAGCACTGGCATTCGATCTACACGGCCAGCTTTGGCACCGAATACAAATGGCTGGAGGCCGGCATGCTGCCGGACTGGGAGATCGCCTTGCGGGCCGGCTACCAGCACTCCAACACGCCGATTCCGCAAGACACCTTCAGCCCGCAGGTGGCGGACACCGACTGGAACGTGGTCGCGGTGGGGCTGGGCTTCAACTGCAAGGACAAGGGCCGGTTTTTCGGGCTGGTCGAATGCGGCAACGCCGGCAACAAACCCCTGACCGCGAGCAGCATGGGGCTGGACATCTCGTTCCAGGCCTATATCTACGACCCGCGCCACATCACTAAAAACCTCCAGCCCAGCGTGGAGGGGGTCTACAGGACCTCCGCGTTCGTGGGCTCGATCAATTTCAACCTGGGATACTAGTTAGACAGGCAACGCCGCCGCGGTTTGCGGAAAATGGCCGGCTCCGGCGTTGACAGGTTTTCTGTCCACACGATATAGTTTTGGCCGGCAAACAAACTGGACGCCTGCCGGTTATTGGCGGCCGCCGCCCCAACCTTAAGTTCAGCAAAGGACTGACCGTGATGAACCCCGCCAGCCAACCCATCCGCATTGTGCAGATTTCCGATTTCCACTTGCTGGCCGACCCCGGCCAAGCCATGATGGGAATCAACACCGAACAAAGCTTTCTCGCCGTGTTGGAGCAAGCCTGGCGCAGCCACGGGCGCGTCGATTTGTTCCTGATGACCGGGGATCTGGTCCAGGACGCGACCTGCGCCACTTACAACCGCTTGCGCCGGCGGCTGGACGCCTTGCCCGTCCCCTTCTACTGCCTGCCGGGCAACCACGACGAGGCCGGGCTGATCCGCCAGTCCCTGGCCCACGGCCACATCGCCTTCCAGCCGCAGATACTCTTGGACGGCTGGCAAATCATCTGCCTGGACAGCACCGTGCCCGGCGACCCGGGCGGCTTCCTGGCGCAAGACCAACTGGCCCTGCTCGAAGCCAGCCTCGCCGGGCAGCCGGCCCGCCACGCCCTCGTCTGCCTCCACCACTCGCCGCTGCCCACCGGCGCGGAGTGGCTGGACACCATGGTGCTGGCCAACCACGAGGCGCTGTTCGCCCTCATCAAAGGCTTCCCCCAGGTCAAGGCGGTGGTCTTCGGGCACATCCACCAGGCCATGGACGCCACCCGGGACGGCCTGAGCCTGCTGGGATGCCCGTCCACCTGTTTCCAGTTCAAACCGGACAGCGAGCATTTCGCCTTGGACTGCGTGCCGCAGGGCTACCGCTGGCTGGAGCTTTACCCTGACGGCAGCCTCAAAACCGGCGTGGTGCGCCTGGAATCCGTCCCCGAAGGGCTGGATCTGGCCTCCGGCGGTTATTAAGCCAGCGCAGGCGCGCCGGGGATTCGCATAACCGGCCCGGGCGCGCTTATTTTCAATTAACGCATCTATGGTATAGTCGCACCACAATTAACCGGCAGTGCAAAGGCTTGTCAAAAGCGTGGTTTAAACAATCATTATGAAAGCAGGTTTATGAAGATCGAAAAACCCATCAAAGTCGCCATCATCGGCACCGGTTGCGGGTCGGTCGCGACCGCGTTTGAACTGACCCGCCCGGAGCACCAGGGCAAGTATGACGTCACCCTTTACCAACTGGGCTGGCGCATGGGAGGCAAGGGCGCGTCGGGCCGGGGGCCGGCCGACCGCATCGAGGAGCACGGCTTGCACATTTGGATGGGCGCGTATGAAAACTCGTTCCGCCTGCTGCGCGAGTGCTACGCCGAGCTGGCGCGCGACAACCCCCGCCGGCGCTTCGCCCACTGGCAGGACGCGTTCATCTGCGAGCCGCATGTCGGCGTCGCCGACCCGTCCAGCAAAGGCGGCTGGCTGGCCTGGACGACGCTGTTCCCGCCGGTGCCGGGCCTGCCGGGCGATCCGCTGACCACCTACAACCCCTTCTCGCTCAGCAAATACCTGGTGCAGACCCTGACGATGCTCCGCTCGCTGCTGCTGGGCGTGTACACCTGGAAGACCGGCGAGGGTGGCGAGGCGATGCGGGAGCTTTCCGGCCGCTACGGCGCGGCCCCCGGCGGGCGCGAGCCGGCCCCCGAGTCGGTGGTCGCCAGCATCGTCCGGCTGCTGAAGATCGGCGCGTTGACGACCCTGGCCGGGCTGATCGAAGCGTTGTCGATCTTCGAGGTGGTGCTGCGGTCGATCCCCTCCTACCCTGAAAACCTGCTGCTGCGCTTCGCCGAGAGCTTCGCCAGCGGCCTGCGCCTCCACTACGAGGGGTTTGTCGTCGAGGACGACGAATTCCGCATGAAATGGCAAGTCGTCGACCTGGTCGCCGCCATCGTGGTCGGCGTGTTCCGCTTCCGCCTGCTGTCCGACCCGCGCGGGCTGGACGCGATCAACGACTACGAGTGCCGCGAGTGGCTGCGCCTGAACGGGGCCTCCGAGAACAGCGTCAACTCGGCGTTCGTGCGCGGCCTGTACGACCTCGCGCTGGGCTACGAGGACGGCGACCCGGCCCGCCCCGGCCTGGCGGCGGGGCAGGCGCTGCGCGGCTCGCTGCGGATGTTTTTCACCTACCGCGGCGCCTTGTTCTGGAAAATGCGGGCGGGCATGGGCGACATCATCTTCACGCCGTTTTACGAGGTGCTGCTGAAGCGCGGCGCCTCCGTGAAATTTTTCCACCGCCTGGAGAATGTGAAGCTGGCGGACGAATCCACGCTGGCCCCGGGCGAGCGCCCTTACGTCGAAGCCTTGGAGTTCGACGTGCAGGCCAAGATCAAAGGCGGCGGCGACTACCAGCCGCTGGTCGATGTGAAGGGCCTGGGCTGCTGGCCCTCGGCGCCAGACTTCGGCCAGTTGGAGGGCGGCGAGCAGATGAAGGCGGAGGGCTGGGACTTCGAGTCCCACTGGGACCGCCGCAAAGTGGACACGCTGACCCTGCGCGTCGTGGACGACTTCGACTTCGTCGTGTTCGGCGCGAGCGTCGGCGCGGTGCCTTACACCTGCAAGGAGATCCTGGCCCGCGACGCCCGCTGGCGGGACATGGTCCGCCATGTCAAGACGGTCGCCTCGCAGGCGCTGCAACTGTGGATGAACGAGGACATGCGCCAACTGGGCTGGGCCTCGGACAGCCTGACCATGTCCGGCTTCGTCAAGCCCTTCGACACCTGGGCCGACATGGAGCATTTGATCGCCGAGGAGAGCTGGAGCCCCGAGCCCAAGGCCATCGCCTATTTCTGCAATGTGCTGGCCGACCCGCCGGTGGAGCCGGACCGCTCCGACACCGGCTACCCCGCCCGCCGCGAAGAGGAGGTGCGGCGCAACGCCGTCCACTTCCTGCACCGCGACATCGGCCACTTCTGGCCGAAGGCGGTGGACAAGCAAGGGTTCCGCTGGGACATCCTGGTCGACCACGCCGAGGCCGCCGGGCAAGGCCGGCGGCTGGTCGGCGAGGCGCGCATCGCCTCGCAATACTGCCGGGCCAACGTCAACCCGACCGACCGCTACGTGCTGGCCCTGCCCGGCACCTTGAAATACCGCATCTCCCCTTTGGACAACACCTACGACAACCTGACCATCGCCGGCGACTGGACGGACTGCGGGTTCAACGAGGGCTGCGTGGAGGCCGCCATCATGTCCGGCCGGCTGGCCGCCCACGCCATTTCCCAACACCCTCCGCTGGAGGACATCATCGGCTACGACCACCCTTGAGAACCTGAGAGACTGACTAATTAGGGGAAACCACAGTATGACCAAGCAAGAACGCCTTCACCGGCAAGATCCGAAACGCGCCGAGCCCATCCGCAACATGACCGCGTATTTGCGCAACTCCCACTCCTGGGGCGACACCCCCCCGGGCGAGGAGCCCGGCAAGGCCGACGAAGGCGGGAAACCCCAGGAGACCATCGACGACGTGCTGACCGACGGCGTCAACCTGGGCTACAAGATCATCGACGACCACATCCACCAGGGCCGCCGCGTGGCCGAGGAATTGCGCCGCCGCGGCCGGTTCGGCGGGGACAAGGGCGGCCCGGCCGGCGGCGAGGCCGGCGCGCTGCTCGCGCGCCTTTTGGGCCTGACCAAGGACATGGGCTCGCTGTGGTACGACTCGCTGGAAATGGCCCTGAAAAGCCCCCGGGCGCTGGCCTCCCTGGCCGGCGGGCACCCGGACGAGGCCCCCGCCCGGGGCGTCGCCGGCAGCGACCTCAGCGTCGAGGTCGCGTCCTCGCGCAGGACCCAGGTGACCCTCAGCCTGCCGCCGGGCCGGACGGCCGCCGCGCCGCTGATCCACGCCCTGCACGCGGCGAACCCGGCCTTCCCGCCGCTGACCGGCGTCCGCTTCCAGCCGGGCGCGCGCGGGCCGGTGCTGCTAGTCGAAATCCCCGACGGCCAGCCCGCCTCGACCTACACCGGCGTGGTGGTCGAACAAGACACCAACGAGCCGGTCGGCACGTTGGTCATCCGCGTGCTGGCTTGAGGGCCGCCCATGGCCACACCCGCGCGCGGACGCCCAGCCAGCACCTCCCCGGTGATTCCGCAGGTGCTGGAAGAATACGGCGCCCTGACCCGCAAAGCGATGGAAGGCTACCTCCCCCGCGGCGCGCCTAAAAACTATTTATACGACCTGGTCGCCGACTATCCCCTGCGCGGCGGCAAGATGATGCGCTCCAGCCTGTGCATCGCCACCGCGCGGGTATTCGGCGCGCGGATCGAGGACGCCGTGTGCACGGCGGCGGCCATCGAGCTGCTGCACAACGCGCTGCTGGTCCACGACGACATCCAGGACGACAGCGAGGAGCGCCGCGGGCGGCCCACGCTGCACAGCGAGCACGGCATCCCGCTGGCCATCAACGCCGGCGACGCGCTGTGCCTGTTGAGCATGCGGCCGCTGATGGACAACGCCCGGCTGCTCGGCCCCCGCTACGCGACGCGGATTCTCGAAGAGGCCGACCGGATGGCCTGGGAGTCCGCCGAGGGCCAGGCGATGGAGCTGGGCTGGTGCCGCGACAATTGCGTCGGCCTGACCGACGAGGACTACCTGGTCATGGTGCTGAAGAAGACCTGCTGGCTGGCGATGATTTTCCCGTGCCGGGCGGGGGCCATCATCGGCGCGCACGACGGGGTGGATCTGGACCCGTTCATCCGCTTCGGCTTTTTCCTGGGCGCCTCGTTCCAAATCCAGGACGACTTGCTGAACTTCGTCGCCGACAGCCGCTACGGCAAAGAGCTGCACGGGGATCTGTGGGAGGGCAAGCGGACTTTGATGTTGAACCACGTCTACCGTGAATCCAACGGCGAGGAGCGCGCCCGGCTGGCCGGCATCCTGGCGCTGCCCCGGGGACAGCGCAAGCCCGCCCAGATCCATTGGATCAGGCGGCTGATGGACGCCTACGGCTCGGTGGACTATGCCAGCAAGATCGCCCACGGCCTGGCCGGGGCGGCGCTGCACGAGTTCCATTCCATCTACGCGGACTTGCCCGACTCCCGCGACAAGCAATTCATCGAAGGCTTGTCGACCTGGGTGTTCGAGCGGACTTGACTTGATTGGCGACCAACCAGCAACCGGAGCGAGAGCTTAAGACCATGGCGAACACAGACAAACCCTTTTACGTCAACCCCACCGGGGTCAAAGGCCCGAAAGACCTGCCCTCAAGCCCGCCTTTCGCGTTCCATGGCGTGACCGCCCGCGTATTTCCGTTGCAGGCCGACATCTCCTTGTTGACCGACTTCTGCGACAGCTACCTCAACATGGACATCCCCGACGAGATCGTCCATTTTTTCCCGGCCCAGCCCTACGTGTACCTGGCGGTGCTCAATTACGGCAGCATGTCGCCGCTGCTGTTCTCGGCGCAAAACGTCGGCTGGATCTCGCAGGAGGAAGTGTTCTTCATGATCCCGCTGGAAGTGTGGCGCAAAGAAAACGGCAAGCTCGTCTTCAAGGAGTGGGCCTTCGTGTCGCCGTTCATTTTCGTCAACGACAGCCTGTCGCTGACCACCGGCCGGGAAGTGTACGGCTGGGCCAAGATCCTCGGGCACGCCACCAAGAACACACCGCGCTGGCTGCAAGAGCCGACCGCCCCCACCCGCGTGTACGCCCTGCGCGCCCCGGTCTTCGCCAAGGAGTACAACGGCCGCCGGGAAGAGAACCGGACGCTGCTGGAAATCAACTGCGACGCGCCGATGGCTTTCACCGCGTTCCCGCCCAACCTGGGCCGCGCCATCACCGCCCTCCCCGAAGCGGCGAAGGCGTGGCTGGGGGTGGCGGGCGGCGCCCTCGACATGATGGCGGCGCTGCCTTTGCGCGGCTACCGGACGACCCGCTCCCTGCGCACGACGCTGGAAACGGCCAGGGTCGGCGCCGGCGAACTCCTGCGGCTGTTCCCCAACCCGCTGCGCCGCCTGCTGGTCGAGAAGACGGCCGCCAACAAGCTAGGCTACGGCAGGATGGCGGAGGCGTTCGTCAACCAGATCACGCTGAAGCAGTTCCGCTCCGCCGGCCACCCGAACCAGGCCTGCTACCAGTCGCTGGTCAGCTCGCGCATGGTCCTGGACAGCGTGAACCGCTTTGGGCTTCTGGGCGATTACAGCGCGCTGCTCGGCGACCCTTCGGGCGGGTATTCGATCCGCCTCCACGAATACGACGCCTACCCCATCGTCGATTCCCTGGGGCTTAAAGTCAGCAATACCGAGGAGGCGGCCGGCACCCACGTGGCGGTCCTCAAGCCGACGATGCCGTTCTGGGTCGACGTGGACTTGTACTACGACGTGGGCAAGACGATTTGCGCCAGGCACCGGGGGAATGCCAGCGACGGGCCGTCCTCCACGTGGAAGGCCGAATCCCCTCTGAAGTGGGGCGACGCCCCGGCGGAGGCGGCCGGCCAGCCGGCCGGATACGGCATCCTCTACAACACCGTGCGCGGCGGCTCGACCCAGGCCATCGTCGGCCCGTTCCACTTCCCCGACGTCACCGTGCAGGTCTACCCGCTCCTGGCCAGCCGCGGCAAGCTCAAGGAATTCATCGACCAATATTTGAACACCCCCCTGAACCCCCCGCACACCACGCCGTCTGGCCTGCGCTTCGAGCCTTTCGGCGAGTACGTCTACCTGATGCTGGAGAGCGTGGGCTGCATCGAGGGCATCATGTGGTCCGAATCGAACAACATCGGCTGGTGGTCGGACAAGTCGGTGTCCTTTTGCGTGCCGGTGAAAATGTTCAAGGACGGCGTGCTGGACAGCATCGCCCTGGTGACCCCCTACCGCTTCGCCAACGACAACCGCGCGGTCATCAGCGACCGCGAGGTCAACGGGCGCATCTCGGTGATGGCCGACATCAAGGCCCTGCCCGACGTGTGGCTGGACGAGTCCGGCCCGGTCAAGGGCCGCAAGTTCCTGGAACTCAGCACCGAGGTGCTGCCCGCGCTGGACGTCGGCGCCGAGACCGAAAACCGCGTCTTGCTGCGGATCAACGGCGAGTTGGCGGAGGACTACTACAACGACGTGCGCTGGCGGATGGTCGGCGAGCGCTGGCGCAACCCCCTGCTCGGCGACCTTCAGCGCAAGACCGCCTACAAGCATGACAACGCCGAGCTGATCGAACAGTCCAAAGCCCTGGCCTTGCAAGTCTTCGCGCTGAAGGCCCCGATCAACTGGATCAACCTCAAGCAATACCGCGACGCCGAATTCAGCGAGCGGGCCTGCTACCAGTCGCTGGTCAAAGTGAGCCGCAACATCGAGCGCGTGTTCGACATCCGCGAGATCGAAGAGAACCTGTTTGTGCGCATCACCGACCTGCCGGACTTCCCCATCGTCAAAACCCTGGGCCTGCAACTGATGAACGTGGTGTCCAGGGACAGCGTCGAGCAAGTGTTGCAACCGATCCGCCCGTTCTGGATGCGCCTGGGCATGAAGGAAGATCTCGGCGAGACGCTGGCCTGGCGCGTGCGGGAAGGCGCCTGGAACCACACGGACGCGCTGGAAAAGCGGCAGGCGGAGGGCGGCCGCCTGCGCGTGGGCCGCGACTTGCTGGACAGCCTCGGCGGCATCAAGCAGCGTTTGCAACAAAAGTCCACCCGCTGGCTGTTCGACGCGCTGAAAGAGGAAGCCGACGCGATCCGGGAGGAATTGCCAAAGCTGCCGGAGCCGACCCGGCGGCGGCTGCTGGACTTGCTGGAGCACAAATCCCGGCAAAGCCCCGGCAACACCGCCCTGGCGGTGGCCTTGGAGGCCGCCCAGCTGGCCGGCATAGGCGACGCCGCCGACCGCCTGAAGCGCTTGTTCCGCGCCATATCGACCCATGACTTGTACGAGGTCGTGGAGGCGATCACCTGCCCGCTCGCCGGCCTGGGCGTGAAGATCGGCAGCCGGCGGTTTTCCGCGGCGGAGGCGAAGCACTGGCTGTGCGAGCTGGGGGACGTGCAAACCGTCATCGAACCGATCCTCAGCGACGAGTGGGAGCACTGGGGCGCGCCGCGCGCCTCCGAAAACCTGGACCGGAAACCGGATTTTTGCATTCCGAAAGACACGTTTGTCAAAGACGGCGTGTTCGGCCTGCCGCCGAAGGAGTTCGAAAACCTCAGCGAAGAGGAGGCAAGGGAAAAAGCGGAGAAATTCGACAACGGGGAGATTTCGCTAGACGGGTTCAGCGTGTTTGAAAAATGGCTGTACTACGGGCCTGCCACCCCCCCTCCGCCCTGCGGGCATGGGCGGGAAAGGTAGCCGCCGCGGCGGCCCTGCCTTAAGGACTCCCATGTCGACAAGGCTGCTGGTCTATGGCGCCACCGGCTTCACCGGCGGGCTGGTCGCCGCCCATGCCAAGCACCTGCGGTTCCCGCTCACGCTCGCCGGGCGCGACGCCCGGCGCGTGCGGGCCATGGCCGAGCCTCTGGGCTTCCCGTGGCTGGCCTTCGGCCTGGACGGGCCGGCCCGCCTGGACGAGGCGCTGCGGCCGTTTGACGCGGTCCTCAACATCGCAGGCCCCTTCGCCGCGACCGCGCGCGCGCTGGCCGAGTCCTGCCTGCGCACGCGCACCCACTACCTCGACCTCGCCGGCGAGCCCTGCGTCTTCGAGGCGATGGAAGGCCTCGACGCCCGGGCGCGGGCGGCCGGCGTCATGCTCATGCCGGGCGTCGGCCTCATCGTCCTCGCCACGGACTGCCTGGCGGCGCACGTGGCCGGCCGGCTGCCGGGCGCGCGCCGGCTGCGCCTGGGGATGGCCCACACCCGGGCCGTCTCGCGGGGCTCCTTGAAGACCACGATAGACCAGTTCGGCGTGGCGGGCGGGGCCGTGGCGGTCAGGCGGGACGGCCGGCTCGTGTCGGCCCCCCCCGGGCGGCTGGAGCACTGGTTCGACTACGGCGAGGGCCTGCGGGTCAGCGCCGCCCTGGGCTGGCCGGATCTGATCACCGCCCACCACAGCACCGGCATCCCCGACATCGAAGTCTACCTGGAAGTCGGGGCGCTGGCCCGCCACTGTTTCGCGCTGGGCGGCCTGCTGGCCGCGCCGATGCGGTCGCCGCCCTGGCGGGCGCTGATGGAGGCGCAGGCCCGGCTGTGGCCGGAAGGGCCTTCGCAAGCCTGGCGCGACGACAACCCCCGCATTTTCGTCGCGGAGGCCGAAGACCGCTGGCGCCGCAAGGCCATCTCGCGGCTGCGCGCCCCGAACGGCTACGACTTCACGCCGGTCTGCGCGCTGGCGGTCGCCGAGGAAGTCCTGGCCGGCCATTTCTCGCCCGGCTTTCAAACCCCGGCCAAGCTGTACGGGGCCGATTTCGTCATGCGCTTCCCAGGCGTCTACCGCGAAGATTTCGACGGGCACGGCCGGGCGCTGCCGCCGGCCTAAAGGCCAGGGGGGGCGAGCAGGCGCGCCGCCTCTTGCCATTCGGGCAGCAGCGCGCCGTCCTCGGGGTCGATTTGCCGCAGCGCCTCGCCGAGGACGCCCGCCGCCTCCGCCCCCCCCGCCGCCATCCGCCACAGACTCAGCGCGGCGCGCAATTGGAACAGCTTCGCGCCCTGGCTTTGCGCCGTCTTGAGCGCCTGCCGCAAGTCCGCCTCGCCTTTTTCCGCCTCGCCCTGCGACAGCAGCAACTCGCCGCGCACCCGGTGGTGCTCGGCCAGGAACCACAGCTCGCCGTCTTCGCGGTCGTAGGCGAAAGCTTCCTCGATGGCGGCCAGCGCCAGCCAGGGCTCGTCCACGGCGCGGTAGAACTCCGCCAACTGCATGATGTAATACTGCACGATGGTGACCGAGCCGCCGGCGATCCTGGCGTCCAGAGACGTCCTCAACGCTTTGATCGCGGCCGGCGAGATGCCGCCGAGACGGGCATTGACCAAGACCTCGTGCGCCTGCCCGACGAGCAGCCACAGCTTGTAGTCGGCCGCACGGGAAATCTCCGTGACCAAGGCCGTGTGGCGGGCCACGTGGTCGAACCGCCCGCGCAGCAGCTCAAGAAACCCGAGGAAGCCGTGCGCATACGCCTGGTCGTAGGCTTCCAAGCGGCGTCCGCGCCCCGCCAGCAGGTCTTCCAGCGCGCCGCTGTGGCGGAAGGATCGGCGGCACTGGCCGGCCATCCACTCCACGATGGACAAGAGCGCCAGGATCGTCACGTCCGTGCCGTTCGGCACGCCGGGATATTCGAGGCCCTCGCCGCCGCATTCCTGGCAGGTTTTGAGGTTTCCGGCCAGCGTCTCCTCCGCCTCGCGCAAGCGCCCCGCGTAAGCCAGGGTGTAGCCCAACGCGCAGTGGGCGACGACTTGCTGCGCCAGTTGGCCGGTCTGCCGGGTGAGGCGGACGATCTGCCATGCCAATTCCAGCGCCCGGCCCAAGTGGCCGCGGACGATGTAAAAATTAGTCAGCCCGATCAACACCGGGAACAACTCGGCGGTGTCGCCGAGCAGGCCGCACAGCGCGCGCGCCCTTTGGTAGGCCACTTCCACCGCATCGGCCGCATAGCCGAGCGAGGCGGTCAAGGCCGTGCCGAGTTGCAATTGCAAGCCCAGCTCTTGGCCATGGCGGGCCGGCTCCTCGGGCAGCTTGGCGAGCTGGCCCAGCGCCGCCTCGAAATGCCGCCCGGCCTCGGCGAAGGCGGCGAGCCTGCCGGCGCGCTGGCCGGCCTGCTCCCAGTAGGGGATCGCGCGCGACGGCAGATTGGCGCTGGCGAAGTGCTGCGCCAGCCACTCCGGCTCGGTGGCGACGATGTCCGGAAAGCCGCGCTCGACCGCCTCGCCGATGCGCCGGTGCAACGCGGCGCGGCTGCTTTTCAGCATCGACTCGTAAGCCGCGTCCTGCAGCAGGGCGTGGCGGAACACGTAGCGCGGGTGGGACTCGTCACCCTTGGGGTAGACCACCTCCTCCCTCACCAGCACGTCCAGGGCGTCGCCCAGGGACTGCGGGCTGGAGGGCCACACCGCCTCCAGCAGCCCGCCGTCGAACTCGCGCCCGAGCAGCGCGGCGAGCTGCGCCGCCGCCTTGGCCTCGCCGAGGCGGTCGAGCCGGGCCAGCAGCAGGTCGTGCAGGGTCGAGGGGATCACGCTGGCGCGCCGGCCTCCACCCGCGCCGGCGTCCTGCCGCGACTCGGCCACGGCCTTGGTGTATTCCTGGAGGTACAGCGGCACCCCGTCGGTCTTCGCCACCACCGACTCGACGATATCCTCGGCCAGCCCCTGCCCGCCCAGGGTCTGCCGCACCAGCTCGGCGGCGTCGTCGTTCGGCAGCCGGCCCAGCGGCACCAAGGTCACGCGCGGGCCGCCCGCCCACGGCGGGGCGAAGTCCGGGCGGCTGGTGAACAGCGCCAGCAAAGGCCGGTCGCCGCCGTGTTCGACGATGTGCGCCACAAACTCCAGCGTGGACGGGTCGGCCCAGTGCAAATCTTCCATCAGCAGCAGCACCGGCCCGCCCCCGCCGCAGCCCGCCAGCAGGTCGAGCAGGTGGCGCAAGGTCAGCCCGCGCTGCTGCTCCGGCGGCAGCGCCAGAGCGGGAACACCTTCGGGCAGCGGAATCGACAGCAGGTTAGCGAACAGCGGCAGCGCCTCGGCGGCGTCACCCGGCAGAACCTCGCCGAGAAACCCGGCCAGCGCCTCCCAGGCCAGGCCGGGCTCGCGCGGGCGGTCGCCGCCGCCGGACACGAGCTGCCACAGCGCGTTGATGGCCGGGAACAGCGCGCTATGCGTGTGGTGGGCCGAGCATTGCATCTCGACCAGGCGGGCGCCGCCGTACCCGGCCATCCACTCGGCCAGCGCGCGCGCCAGCCGCGACTTGCCAATCCCCGCCTCGCCCTGGATCAGCACGGTCTGGCAGCCCCCGCCAGCCGCCCGCGCGCCCAGATCCCTCAACAGCGCCTGCTCCTCCCGCCGGTCCACCAGCGCGGCCTCGAAGCCGCGCACCGCCTTGAAGCGGCTGGCCGTGGCGATCTCGGCCAGCACCCGCCACACCGGCACCGGCTCGGCGAAGCCCTTGAACCGCTGCGGCCCGAGCGCCTCGTAGGCGAACTGCCCGCCCAGCAGCCGCCACGTGGTCGGGCCGATGACCACCGTGCCCGGCTGCGCCACGCCCTGGATCCGCGCCGCCAGGTTCGGCGTCTCCCCGACCACGCCGATCTCCCAGTCCGTGCCCTTGGCGATCTTGTCGCCGACCACCACCAGCCCGGTGGCGATGCCGACCCGGGTGCGGATTTGCAGGCCCTGGATCTCGATCTTCGACACCGCCTCGACAATCGCCAACCCCGCCAGCACGGAGCGCTCGGCGTCGTCCTCGTGGGCTTTCGGATAGCCGAAGTAGGCCATGATGCCGTCGCCCAGGAACTGGGCGATGTAGCCGTCGTAGCGGCCGATGGCCTGGGCGCAGACGCTTTGGTAGGTTCTCAGAACCTCGCGGTGGTCCTCCGGGTCGAGCTGGGTAGACAGCACGGTGGAATCCACCAGATCGCAAAACATCACGGTGAGCTGGCGGCGCTCGGCGGCCGGCTCCGCCGGGGCGGGGCCTGGGGTCGGGGCGGCTCCGACGGCCTGCCCGCAGCCCCCGCAGAACTTCGCCCCCGGGGCGTTGGCGAAGCCGCACTGCGGGCACGCGGTCTGCAGCGAGTTTCCGCAGTTCGCGCAAAACCGGCTGCCGGGCTGCGCCTCGGCGGAACATTTAGGGCAATGCATCATGGTAATGGACGATGTGTCGCGTTATTGTTTAAAGGATTCAGCAGGGGCGATCCGTCGACAAACACGCAACTGGCGGCGCTTGCAGCACGCCACAGGCGCTAGCGGGAGACATTCCAAGCCTGTAGCGTATCCGACCGCGACCGTCCCCGCAAGACGACAAAGCCCGCGAAAGCCGCTTGCCGCCCTTGAAACCCGTCAAACTGGGGCGAGCAGGCGGGCGGCCTCCCGCCATTCCCCGATGCAGGCCCCGTCCTCGGCGGCGATCTGCCGGGCCGCCTCGGCCAGCAGCGTGCGCGCCTGCGCCTCCCCGTCCCCGCCTTGGGCGTGCCGGCGCAGGCTCAAGGCGGCGCGCAACTGGAACAGCCTCGCGCCTTGGCTTTGGGCTGTCTTGAGCGCTTCCCGCAGGTCGGCCTCGCCTTTGGCCCGCTCGCCTTGCGAAATCAGCAACTCGCCGCGAACCCGGTGGTGCTCGGCCAGGAACCAAAGCTCGCCATGCCCGCAGCCATAGGCAAAGGCTTCTTCAATGGCGGCGAGGGCCAGCCAGGGGTCGTCCGCGATCCGGTGGAGTTCCGCCAACTGGATAAAATAATATTGCAGGATGGTGATCGAGCCAGAGGCGATCCTGTCGTCGATGGACGCCCGCAGCGCCGTGATCGAGCCGGGCGGCAAGCCTTGACGCCCCGCCGCCGCCGCGCTGTTGGAGCGCCCCACATCCAGCCACAGCTTGTAGCCGAACGCCTGGGAGACCTCGACGGCGGAGGCCCCATGCCGCGCCGCGAGGTCGAACCGGCCCCGCAACAACTCGATAAACCCCAGGAAACTGTACGCGTAAGCCTTGTCGAAAGGACGTCCGCTCGCCGCCAGCCAGCTTTCAAGCGCCTCGCTGTGGCGCAGGGACTGGCGGGCCTCGCCGAGAATCCACTCCAACGCCGACAATAGCGACAGAAACGCCACGTACGGGGTGTGCGGCGACGTGTAGTCGAAGCCCCCGCCCCCGCAATCCCGGTAGAGCCGGATGCCTTCGGCCAGCACCTCCGCCCCTTCACGGAGACGCCCCCAGTAACCCAGGGTAAAGCCCCGTGAACTGCAAGCTTGGATTTGATAATCGACCCGGCCAGTCTCCTGCCCCAGCCGCGAGCATTGTTCGGCCAGTTCCATGGCCTTGCCCAAGTTGCCGCGGACGACGTAAAAATTGACCAGCCCCAGCAGCACCGGGAACAGCTCCGCCGTGTCGCCGAGCAGCCCGCACAATTCCCGCGCCCTTTCATACGCGCCCTCCACCGCGCCCGCCGCATAGCCCAGGGAAGCCGACAAGGCCAGGCCGAGTTGCAGTTGCAAGCCCAGCTCCAGGCCGTGGCGGGCCGGCTCTCCGGGCAGCTTGGCGAGCTGGCCCAGCGCCGCCTCGAAATGCCGCCCGGCCTCGGCGAAGGCGGCGAGCCGCCCGGCGCGCTGGCCGGCCTGCTCCCAATAGGGGATCGCCCGCGACGGCTGCCCGGCCTGGCTGAAATGCTGCGCCAGCCACTCCGGCTCGGCGGCGGCGATGTCCGGGAAGCCGCGCTCGGCCGCCTCGCCGATGCGCAGGTGCAAGGCGGCGCGGCTGCTTTTCAACAGCGACTCGTAGGCCGCGTCCTGGATCAGCGCGTGGCGGAACACATAGCGCTGCCCGGCGGCGGAGCCTTTGGGATGGACGACCTGCTCTTCCAGCAAGACCCGCAACCCGGACTGCAAGCTCTGCTGGCCCGAGGGCCACACCGCTTCCAGCAGCCGGCCGTCGAACTCGCGCCCGAGCAGCGCGGCCAGTTGCGCCAGCGCCTTGGCCTCGCCGAGGCGGTCGAGGCGGGCCAGCAGCAAATCGTGCAGGCTCGAAGGCACCACGCGGCGGTCGTCCCGCGCCCCGGACTCGGCCACGGCCTTGGCGTACTCCTGCAGGTACAGCGGCACGCCGTCGGTCTTCGCCACCACCGCCTCGACCACGTCCTCGGCCAGCCCCCGCCCTTCCAGCGTCTGCCGCACCAGCTCGGCGGCGTCCTCGTTCGGCAGCCGGCCCAGCGGCACCAGCGTCACCCGCGGGCCGCCCGCCCACGGCGGGGCGAAGTCCGGGCGGCTGGTGAACAGCGCCAGCAAAGGCCGGTCGCCGCCGTGCTCGACGATGTGCGCGACAAACTCCAGCGTCGACGGGTCGGCCCAATGCAGATCCTCCATCAGCAGCAGCACCGGCCAGCCCCGCCCGCACTGCGCGAGCAGATCCAGCAGGTATTTGAAGCTGGCCTGCCTTTGCCGCTCCAGCGGCCAGTCCAGGGGGGGCAGCCCTTCAGGCGGCGGGATCGACAGCAGGTTGGCGAACAGCGGCAGCGCCTCGGCCGCCGCGCGGGGAAGCATGTGGCAAAGAAAGCGGCCGAGCGCCTCCCAGGCCAGGGCCGCATCACGCGGGCGGTCGCCGCCGAAAATAAGCGGCCTCAGCGCGGCGGTGAGCGGGAACAGCGCGCTGTGGGTGTGGTGGGCCGAGCATTGCATCTCCACCACATAAGCGTCACTGTGTTCGCCCATCCATTCGACCAGGGCCTGGGCCAGGCGCGACTTGCCGATGCCCGCCTCGCCCTGGATCAGCACCGTCTGGCAAGTCTCGCGCGCCGCCTGCGCGCCCAGATCCTTCAGCAGCGTCTGCTCGTCACGCCGATCCACCAGCTTGGCGTCGAAACCGCGCCCCGCCTTGAAGCGGCTGGCGGCCACGACGACGCCCAGCACCTGCCAGGCCCGCACCGGCGCGGCAAACCCCTTGAACGGGTGCGGCCCGAGATCGAGGTACTCGAACTGCCCGCCCAGCAATTGCCGCGTGTTGGGGCCGATGACCACCGTCCCCGGCTGCGCCAGGCCCTGGATTCGCGCCGCCAGGTTCGGCGTCTCCCCGACCACGCCGACTTCCCAATTCGCACCCTTGGCGATCTTGTCGCCGACCATCACCAGCCCGGTGGCGATGCCGACCCGGGTGCGGATCCGCAAGCCCTGCACGCCGATCCCCGCCACCGCCTCGACGATGTCCAGGCCCGCCAGCACGGAGCGCTCGGCGTCGTCCTCGTGGGCTTTCGGGTAGCCGAAATAGGCCATGATGCCGTCGCCCAGGAACTGGGCGATATAGCCGTCGTAACGGGCGATGACCTGGGCGCAGACGCTTTGGTACGTCCGCAAGACCTCGTGGTGGTCTTCCGGATCGAGCCGGGTGGACAACACGGTGGAGTCCACCAGGTCGCAAAACATCACCGTGAGCTGGCGGCGCTCGGCGGCCGGGACGGCCGGCTGTGCAAGCGCGGCTTCGGCCGCCTGGCCGCAGCCGCCGCAAAACTTGGCCCCCAAAATATTGGCGAAGCCGCATTGCAGGCAGGCGAGTTGGAACGCATGCCCGCAATTCGTGCAAAACCGGCTGCCGGCCTGGACTTCGGCGGAACATTTTGGGCAGTGCGTCATGAGGATGTGCTGGCGGGAAAAAGCGGAAGGCCCGTAGCGTAGCCGGCAGCAGCCATCCCGGCAAGCCGGGCGGGTTGCGTCAATTATCCTTGGTCGGCAGTTTTTGAACGATAGGCGCGATCTTATTGTCCACAGTATCCCTCAACGCCTGCTGGGTTTTCCCAGTGCCAAGGCCCGAGTCGATTGGCACAATGAAGGCATCCCACGAGCTCTCGCCTGCCGGAAATTCGCAGGGTTCAAAAAACGCCGTGTTGAAGCCGCTTCCCCAGGGTTCGTAGTACTCCGCCTTGGGGCGGCCGGCCGCAAGCGGGGGATTCTGTTTTATCGCCTCCTCGCGGTTGAACAAGTCTGGATTACCCCATGACCACATCTTGGTATAATGGGGCACAGCCTCGTCCGAGGCCGACACATAAGCGACACCCCGCCCGTCTCCGTAGCTCACCGCGTGGTAATAACCATCCCTGTGCGGATAATCATAGAGAATGCCTCCATTGCCCGTGGGCCACTGCAGGGGTTTGTTCAGGTCTGCGTCCGCCCAACTGGCCGGCGTGGGAGGGCAGCCGACGATGAATCCCGTCTTGCCCTGGTAAACTGGCAAATTCCTATCCTCATCCAACTGCATATCCTGGGCAATAAAATGATCCTTCACCATCCCCCTATAGACCCACAAATCCTTGCAGCGGCGTTTTTTCTGCTGCGAGATGATCTGAGAGTCCTGGGTGACTGGATAAGTCTGGGGTATCCACATCTCTGCAAGCACCGGGGTCTGTCTGGTATTGACAAGCGAAGCTCTCAAGCGGACGAACTCTTCTCCGGGTCTGAGACTGATAGCGAAAATGAACTCCGCGTCAGTGACGGGATATTTACTCATGGGCACATCCGAGCCTTGCGCCAGAAATTGGCCCTTGCTCAAAGGGTCGCAGAGGAGGTCGCGGTTTTGCTGGGAGTCTTTGATCTTGAATAGGATAGCCGATCCGGCTTCATCCGCGGCGAAAGCGATGTCCCAATCGGTGTCGTAGTACAATCCATGTTCCGCCGTGACCGCCGCCAAGCGAATGCCACCGTGAAGGATAAGTCCACGCGCCAACGGGAAAGCATTGGATGCCGCGCCATAGTTAGTGGCGCCTTCTTTATTCAGCCATACATATTCGTGGCCGTCCTTCTCGATTGACACCAGATTTCCACCCATCAGGATGGCTTTTACTTTGAGCAAGCCATTGTCAAGCGTCCAAGCATCGACGACTTCTCTTCCTATGACAGGGCCGCTCTCGATATTGGCGATTGACTCCACAAAAGTGAGAACATGAGTGCCCTTTGTGATGGCCACTCCACTCGGAAAAGCCGATGGAAGAACAGAAACATCAGCCTTGCGCAGTGATCTTAGCGGAACAACACCTTCCTTACCGGTCATAACAATACCTTCTTAACTTAGTTGATGGATCAATGTAAGAAAACCCGCAGGGCCATGGATGTGCCAACGGAAGGAGGCGCATCAGTCGAGTTACGCGAATGATGCGCTTCGTACCTCAGCGCATCCTATGGCCCTAGACTAGATTGCCTTGCTCATCAAATGAGAATTTCTGTAAGTTCTTGTCTGTAAGAATTAGCAAGGCTTGCCCTTTTTCATCCTTCACTACGAATCTATTCGTGCTGTCATCTGTGATGATGATTTGTCTAGTGAAGTAATCGTGAGGAACATGGTATTCAAGCCCTTTCATCTCTGCAAGTACCCCATTTATGTTTAGATGATGTCCTGGTAGAAGGTAGCAGCCATGTGATGTTTTGTCGTCTTCATTAGTTTCGCCATATCCAGTAGTTGTTAACGCTTCCAGAGAAAGAATTGGATTTCCTACCACGTCATAGAACTTACTCAATAAGAGTTGGTAGGTGTAACTTGTTTCACCTTCCTTAAGAAATTTAGACTTTAGTAGTTCTTGGGCTGCTTCGGTTAGGGCTGGAATGAATTTTCCTTTGGATGGCATTGGCATCTCAAAGTGCGCATTAATAACAATTTCTTTGATGAATCCATTTTCATCTTGTTCGGTACTTGGTACGAGTTCGTATAGATTAATTTTCTTTCCATCAGTGATGGATTCGGCGGCTTGTGCGTATTTTTTGGCGGGAGATGTGAAGCCTGTCGCAGAGAAGAAAGCGCCACTCTTTACTTCCGCAAGGTCTGGTAATGCACCTCCTAGTTTTTGAATATCTTCTCTACCGACTTTTGCTCCTCGGCCGGAGTAGTCTTTAGCTTCACCCATAGTGACTTTGTCATCCGTACCTAACTGATGATGAAAATCAAGTTGATAGAGTGTTTTAGAGAACTGCCCCCTTAGTTTGGCGTCGTGACGTACCTTACCGCCTTCAAGTAGATACATGGCGATAGAGGCAAGATGTTCAAAGGCCGCCCCTGATTTCTGCGGTAGCTGGCCGTATATGGATAGGTACAACTCTTCTATTGGAGATGGCATAATCGTCCTAAAAGGTTTAATGCAAACGCTAATAACAGCGACTTAAAGACATTTGATAAAAGGGTGGCTTATCGTGAAATCTGACAATGGAAAGGGTTTTTAGATAAAGCAGAAAGTATCAAAACAACGGTTTACGCGTTTAGCAATTTTGTCTAAGAACTGGCTGTTGATGAAGAGGGCGCTGAACGGCGGCTTTGGCGGACTAGACAACATGATTTTTTCTGTCTAGTTCTCCTTGGTGGGGTCTTGATTTTCACAGTTTCCAGAGCCTTCCGCAACCCAAAATTGTGGACAAAACGATGAGAGTTAAGCACCGTTTGATGGGGCTTCTTAGTTGAAGGCAATTGCATCCGAGGCAGGCGCTTGCCCCACAGCGCCGCGTTTCGGTGTGGCTAGGTTGTTTTCGATGCATTCGGTAAACCTGTGCTGTGCGCCTTCCTACCCCGCCGGTTCTCTGCGGTTCAAAAGGTTCGTGACCACCCGTGTCAGCGTGGTCTGGTTGTTCTTGACCTTCGGCAGATGGCAGGTCTGCTGTTTTCGACACTTTTTGCCGCAATGGCCATCTGGCAGCCGATGGCGTCTTGACCATCGTATGGTTGGTGCTTGGTCTGTTTGCTGCCTTGCCTGAACCTGGATCAGGTCTTTCAGCATCGTAACGGTGTTGGCCTAGCGTTGGGGATGGCTTTTTTTCGCCTTGTGAGGCCCGTACAGCCATTTTTTCGTTGTCGCTGCCACGGGTGTGACGGGGGGCTTTGTTTTTTCTCCTGAGGGCTTCCTGATGGCTTCAGCTTTTTGGAGGCGCGCCGCGCTTTTTTTTTGGAGGCGCGCCGCGCTTTTTTTTTGGAGGCGCGCCGCGCTTTTTTTTTGGAGGCGCGCCGCGCTTTTTTT